>Ga0315906_10000090_pt1 | contig 139740 bp, 143 predicted proteins | sample LakEriMetagenome_4_FD_203526 | JGI IMG/M metagenome (GOLD analysis project Ga0315906, IMG submission 203526) | Freshwater fungal communities from buoy surface, Lake Erie, Ohio, United States - Buoy 2 MA122 | ecosystem: Environmental > Aquatic > Freshwater > Lake > Lake biofilm | place: USA...
TCGAGCGCTGTTGCACTGAGCATCCAGCACAAATTCTAAGAAGTTTCAAGCATTACCTCCGCGTTCAGCGGAACTCGAAACGGGCGCCTCGGCGCCCGTTTTTTTATGGCTGCTGCAGTGTTTTTGCCGGCTGCATTTGCAGATACAGCGATTCAAGATCGCGTGTAAATGCAGCTGTATCAAACAGTGGCGCATTTTCACGCGCCTCCTGTACCCGTCGCGCGACATCTTTCAGCAGAGTGCGGTTGGTGACGAGTTTCAGCACTTTGGATTCGTAATCCTCCAGCGAGTTTGCGATCAACGCCGGCAGCTGCGCCGCAGTCAGGATGCTGCCCGAAACCCTTGCAGCGAATGTTTCGCCGCAGAGCGCGACCAGAGGGCAGCCACACCACAACGCGTCGCTGGCCGTGGTGTGCGAAGTGTAGGGAAAGGTATCCAGTGCGAGGTCGGCGACCTGATATCGCGCCAGATGCCGGGCGAGCGGCAGCCGTGGCGCAAAAACCAGCCTTTCTGCATTGATGCCGGCAGCTGAAGCCGCCGCACGCAGGTTGGCCGTCGCCCAGCGATTGTCATCAACCAGCCAAAGTACGCTGCCGGGAACCGTCTGCAGGATGCGCATCCACGTCGCGAACACTGCGGGTGTGATCTTGAAGGTCTGGTTGAAACAGCAAAACACCAGGCCTTCATCCGGCAGGCCGTAAGCGGCGCGAGCCAGCGGTTCGGCGACGACCCGTTTGCGGTCGATGGGCTGGTAGCAATGGGGTTGTCGCAGGACTTGTTCGGTGCAGCTGTCTTCGGCGCCTGCGGGCACGATGTACGGGTCTGCGATCAGATAGTCGACGAATTCAGTTCCGGTTGTTCCCGGATATCCCAGCCACGTGACCTGTATCGGACTTGCGCGTTGCGCCATGATGCCCAGCCGGTCGCCCACCGTATAGCCCTTGAGGTCGATCAGGATGTCGATGCCGTCGTTGCGGATGCGGTTGACCACAAGATCATCCGGTTCCCAGGCGATATCAACAAAATGATCAACCGCGCCGATGATCCGCTGACGCATGGCGCCCTCGTCGCGCGGACCGTAAGAGTAGGCGTACACCTCGAACTGCGTGCGGTCATGGCGCTCCAGTACTTCCGTTACCAGGTACGCTGCCGGATGGTCTTGAAAATCCGATGACAGGTAGCCGATACGGATGCGCTGACCGGGATTGCGGGGTGACGGCAACGCTTTCGTGGAGACATGGGTGAAGCGCCGTGTTGCCCATGCCTTTGTATAGGCGCCCAGTTCATGGGCGCTGAGGTCTTCACAGAGCAATGCAAACGGTGTGCCGCCGTCTTCGCCGCGAAGGATGCGTGACTTCAGTGCAGGCCATGCCGTTGACCAGCGGGTCCAGTCGCAGATATGGCGGCTGTATTGGGTCAGCATGCCGAGCAGTGCGGTGCTGTCGGTTTGCCGGAAGCCTTGATCCACAATCTCGATCGCCGTTGCCAACTCGCCGCGCAACAGATGGAGCTGGGCGCGCAGGCTCCAGGCCCAGACCAGCGCGGGATCAAGGGCGCCTGCACGGTGAGCGGCATCATCGGCCGCTTTCAGGTCACCGGTTTGCAACAGGCTGTCCGCCAAAGCGGCCCAGCTGGTTGCAGAGTTTGGTTCCAGGCGCGTGACTTCGCGCAGCAGGCGGATGGCTTCGCCGTAACGTCCCTGGGCACGTGCGATTCCGCCCAGGCCTTCCAGTGCCGTTGATAATCCCGGCGCTGCGGCGAGCGCGGCTTCGAAGTGCTGACGTGCTTCGCTGTGCTGACCGTTGCGCAGGCGCAGATTGCCGAGGTTGCTGTGGGCTTGCGGGTGCTGCGGATCGAAGGACAACGCCCGCTCCAGCAGTTGCGCGGCTTCATCGGCTTGTTGCAGCTGTTCGCATACGACAGCCAGATTGACCATGGCATCGGCGTGTGCAGGATGGTTTTTAAGGGCCGCGCCGAAATAGTCGCGCGCCGCCGGCAAGTCGTTGCCGGCAAGTGCAATGACGCCCAGGTTGTACAGAGCATCGGGATGGCCGGGGGCGCCTTGCAAGGCGGCTTTGAACCGGGCTGTCGCACCGGCATTGTCACCGCTTCCGGCCAGAGCCTGTCCCAGCGCCAGCAGAAATTCCGGATGGCCGGGGGCCTGCTGCAAACCCCGTTGCAGCGGTTCCACTGCTTCTTTTGCGCGTCCCTGCCGCAGGATAGCCAGACCCAGCCGCAGCGCAACGGAAGGCGGGGCCCCGGGCAGTGCTGCAGCCCGGCGCAGAATCTGCTCCGCCTCTGCGAATTCGCCCAGATTGAGCAGGGCGAGTCCGAGATGTTCCATGGTCATGCCGTCGCGCGGCATCGCTTCGAGCGCCAGTCGCAGGTCGCGCGCGGCGTCTGCAGCAGCGCCGCTCATCAGGCTGACGATGCCGCGGAGTGCAATCGCTTCGGGATTTCGCGGTGTCTTGGCGAGGATTTCGGCGCAGATGGAGCGGGCACCGGCGATGTCGCCGTTTTGCAGCAGCGTGCGTGCGGTGCGCAGCTTGTTGTTGAGGGATGCGGACAAATCAGAACCGGACACAGTAAGTAGGCAGGCGAAAGATACCTGTTTCCCTGCGACCTGTCTGCGCCATCTGGGGCAGGAATGCTTGGACACTGCGTCGTGATCTACCTAGAATTACGCCGCATATTCCGACAATCCCTCCTCACCCGGAAACGCGAGTGGCCAACAAGCAGGAAAAACGTCCCGGTACCGAGACACAGCTCGAGCAGGTGGTCGAGTTGCTGCATCGGCACGAGCTTGTCGAAAATCTGGTGCACCGTCAGGAAAGCGCGCGTCAGGATCTTGTTGAAACGATGGTGCATCGCCAGCACCTGAACGAGTTGCAGCAGTTACTCGATCGCCTGCACCCGGCTGACATTGCCTACATCCTTGAAGCGCTGCCGCTGGAGCAGCGGCTGGTGGTGTGGGATCTGGTCAAGGCGGAACGCGACGGCGAGATCCTGCTCGAGACTTCCGATGCCGTGCGCGAGACGCTGATTGCGCACATGGACGAGGACGAACTGGTTGCCGCCACCGGCCAGCTCGATACCGATGAAATCGCCGATCTGGCGCCCGACCTTCCGCGAGAGGTCATCCTTGATGTTTTCAAGTCATTGTCGACCGAAGAGCGCGAGCAACTGCGTTCGGCGATGTCCTACCCCGAGGAAGCTGTCGGCGCGCTGATGGATTTCGAGATGATCGAGGTGCGTGAGGATGTCACGCTGGAAGTGGTGCTGCGGTATTTGCGCCGGCTGGACCAGTTGCCAGACCACACCGATCAGCTGTTTGTCGTTGATCGTGAAGAACGGTTGCAGGGGCTGCTGCCGGTAAACCGGCTGCTGGTCAGCGATCCCGAGGCGCTGGTCGCCGATGTGATGACCCGTGACTACACCAGCTTCATGCCGGGACAGGATGCCCATGAGGCAGCAAGCGCTTTCGAACGTTATGACCTGGTGTCGGCGCCGGTGATTGATGGCGACGGCTGCCTGGTTGGCCGCATGACGGTTAATGCCGTTGTGGATTACATCCGGGAGGCCACGGATACCGAAACGCTGGCCGCCGGTGGTCTGGCTGAGGATGAGGATCTGTTCGCGTCGGTATGGAAAAGCGTGCGCAACCGCTGGGCCTGGCTGGCGGTGAACCTGGTGACGGCCTTTTTGGCATCACGCGTCATCGGTGTTTTCGAAAATTCCATTGCGCAGCTGGTGGCGCTGGCGGCATTGATGCCTATCATCGCCGGTATCGGCGGCAATTCCGGCAATCAGACCACCACGATGATTGTACGGGCGATGGCGCTGGGCCAGATCACGCGGGATAACGCGCGGACGCTGTTTGTGAAGGAGATCAGCGTATCCGCTTTGAATGGACTGATTTGGGGCAGCATCGTCGGATTGTTCGCGTTTCTGATTTATCACAACTGGCAACTCGGCCTGGTGATGACGGGGGCGATGACGCTGAACCTGCTGCTTGCGGCAGTCATGGGCGTGGTGATTCCGCTGACCATGGAGAAATTCGGCCGCGATCCCGCCATCGGTTCCAGCGTGATGATTACGGCGATCACCGACAGCGGCGGTTTTTTCATTTTTCTGGGACTGGCGACCTTATTTCTGGTGTGATCGCGTCAATTTGGTGATGATGTGATGAGGTTCGTCCTTGGTATTTGTCGGGGCGGTCCGGAATAGGGTTGCTGTTCCGGTTGTTCGCCGTCGCCGCGTAGAATCCCGGACTGCGGGCTGCGCGGAATAAGTCTGCAGTGCACCATGTTCAGGAGACAGGGCCAGTTGGATCAACCAGTCGAAACCTTTGCAATCCGGGCCATGCAGTACATCCCCCGCCTGCGCCGTTATGCACGTGCGCTGACCGGGGACAACAGTGCCGCGGACGATCTGGTCCAGGACGCGCTCGAACGGGCTTTGATCAAACAATCCCTGTGGCGCAAAGGTACGGATCTGCGGGCTTGGCTGTTTACCGTAATGCACAATATTTTCATCAATCAGGTACGCAGCGCCGCCGCCAACAGGCTTGTGCCGATTGATGATGTGGAAGACGATGCCGTAGTCGATACGACCCCGCCGCAGTCCACGGATCGTTTGGAAATCCGTGATCTGGATGCCGCGCTGCAGGCATTGCCCGAAGAGCAGCGCGCCGTAGTACTGCTGGTCGGTCTTGAGCAGATGACCTATGAAGAAGCTGCGCGTGTCCTTTATGTGCCTATCGGCACCGTGATGTCCCGTCTGTCGCGGGGACGTGAGCGGCTGCGCATCCTGCTGCACCGCGCGCCCGGCTCGAGTCCGCTGAAGGTCGTCAAATGATCGCCGTGCCTCTTACCGAAGCGGAACTTCACGCTTATGTCGACGGCGGGCTGTCGCCGGCGCGCATAGAGGAGATTGCTCAATATCTTGCGCAGCATGACGAGGATGCACGGCGTGTGGCGGCGTACCGCATGCAGAATCAGCGATTGCAAGAGGTTTACGACGGGCTGCTGGTGGAGCCGGTGCCGCTGCATCTGCAATCAGCCGGCGGCGCGCGCAAACCGCGGACCTGGTACCGCTATGCCGTAGCCGCAATGCTGATGCTGGTCAGCGGGACAGCGGGTTGGCATCTGCACGACCAGGTGGCGGGTACTCGGGTTCAGACCACCCAGATTGCGCGGGTTGCCGCGATGGCCCATGCCGTATACAGCCCGGAGGTCAGGCATCCGGTCGAAGTCGGTGCTGACCAGGAAGAACATCTTGTTCGCTGGTTGTCGAAACGGCTGGGCACCAGCCTGAAAATTCCGCATCTCGCCCCTGAGGGTTATGCATTGGTCGGCGGTCGTTTGTTGCCTGGTGAACGAGGACCTGCTGCGCAATTCATGTATCAGGATTCCAGGGGCCAGCGATTGACGTTGTATGTGCGCGTCAGCAATGAAGCGCGCGCGCCGACGGCGTTCCGCTTCGCGCAGGAAAACGGCGTCGGTGTTTTTTACTGGCTTGATGGCCAGCTGGGGTATGCGTTGTCGGGTGAGGCTGATCGTGCCGAACTGTTACGCGTGGCCGACGCGGTGTACCGGCAACTCAATCCCTGAACCTCATCACCTTGGTGATGATTGTGCCGGGCGTTGCATCAAACGCCCGCGATTAAATCAATATAACCTATTGATTTTAAATAATATTTTAATGTCTTAGGTATTGCCAACGATTATTGTTGAAGCGCGGAAACAATCAGTCGCGTCAATGTTGACGCATGCAGTCACCAATCAGAAATTACCGGGACGGGCTGCAGCGATGTTGCGATGGAGAGATCAGACGGGTGTTGCGGAGGGGGTACTTCAGGGATTTGCATCGGCGGGAAACTAAACACGGAAGCCGGGGGTTGCCCGGCTTCCGCATAAAACTACTTACTTCTTCTTGGCTACTTTCTTCTTGGCTACTTTCTTTTTAGCTTTCGCTTTTTTCTTCGCTGCCATAATCGTCTCCTTGAAAGTGAACTTAGGCATCGTTTGAGTGCGGCTTTTGTTCCGCACTACCATCCCACGATTCTCTGGAACATTTCACATTGCTGTTACCGTGTTCCACCAAAAAAATTGGTGAAAACCGTGTGCGGTGCGCCAATTCTATGCTATGCCGAAAAAAAAATGCAACACCTTTGTAAAGAATATTTGATTTCGTGATACCGATTGTGGGATGCGTACCACAACGCAATGCAACGAAAAATCGCAACCGTTGCGTTTTTCCGGCTTCAATCAATCAGGCAATCGATGTTCCAGCGCCAACAATTGCACAACTGTTTCGCGATCACGGATCAGGTGCATGCGATCACCATCGACCATGATTTCCGCAGCGCGCGGACGGGTGTTGTAGTTGGAAGACATGCTCATGCCGTAGGCGCCGGCAGATGCGATGGCAATCAAATCCCCCGCATTTACCGATAGTTGGCGATCACGCGCCAGGAAATCCCCGCTTTCGCAGACCGGGCCGACGATGTCGTATACGCGACCGCCGGCAGGTGTTGCGCAGAGCGGCAAAACGTCATGCCAGGCTTCGTACAAGGCCGGGCGCATCAGGTCATTCATCGCGGCATCCACTACTGCGAAGTTACGATCCTGGCCGTGTTTGAGAAATAATACTTCGCTCAGCAACACGCCGGCGTTTCCCGTCAGCAGGCGTCCCGGTTCGAACAGCAGCTTGTATTTCCGGCTGCCCAGCGTCTTGATCACGGATTTTGCATATTCGGTGACCGGCGGCGGTGTTTCATCGTGGTAACGGATGCCCAGGCCGCCGCCCAGATCAATGTGGTGTACGGCTATGCCGTCCGCTGCAAGCGCATCGACCAGAGCCAGTACGCGTTCCAGTGCGGCAACGAAGGGGGTGACCTCGGTCAGTTGCGATCCGATGTGGCAATCGACACCCTCAATACGCAGATGCGGCAGTTCGCGGGCGCGGCGATAAACCGTCAGCGCATCGTCGTAGGCCACGCCAAACTTGTTTTCTTTCAGTCCGGTGGCAATGTAAGGATGGGTTTTGGCGTCGACGTCGGGGTTCACGCGCAGGCTCACCGGTGCAATGAGGCCCATTTCCCCGGCAACGCGGTTCAGTAATTCCAGTTCCGGAGCGGATTCGACGTTGAAACAGAGAATGCCGGCCTGCAGGGCGGCGCGCATTTCGGCAGCCGTCTTGCCGACGCCGGAGAACACCACTTTCCCGGGATCGCCGCCAGCGGCGATCACCCGCGCCAGTTCACCGCCGGAAACAATGTCGAAACCGCTGCCGAGGCGCGCAAACACGTTGAGTACGCCGATGTTGGGGTTGGCCTTGACCGCGTAGCACAGCAGATGGTCACGTCCGGCAAAGGCGGCATCGAAGTCGCGCCATGCCGAAGTCAGTGCGGCCCGTGAATAGACATAGCAGGGCGTTCCGAACTGTTCGGCGATGCGGACAAGAGGCACATTTTCGGCGTGCAGCACGCCGTCTCGATACTGAAATTGGCTCATGGCTGGGTATTCGTGGCGTCAGCCGGCGGCGCCGACTGGGTTGTTGCCGGTTTCCCGGGGGGCGGTTTCTGACCCGGCAGATACAGAGGGCCCTTGTGCCCGCATCCGGCAAGCAGGGTGACAACAATCAGGAAAAGCAGCTTGGAATGCAAGTTGGGCTCGACAGGAAGAGTGGCAAAAAGTTTAGCACAGCCGCCTTGCGGCCCAGTGACTAGAGCAGCAGGTAGCGCGCAGACTCACGTCGCAAAGCGGCGCGGCGTTCAGCGTAATCGGAGACGAGCGTGGCGACAATGTTCCAGAATGCCGCGGAATGATTCATCTGGCGCAGGTGCGCCACTTCATGGGCTGCGACATAGTCGATCCACGCCTGAGGTGTCTGAATCAGCCGCCAGTTCATGCTGATGCGGCCGCTGGCGTGGCAACTGCCCCAGCGGGTGCGTGCGCTGGATAAGCGCAAGGCCGGGGCCGGCAGACCGAGCTGTGCGCTGTACTCCGCGCAGCGGCGTGAATACAGATTCAGCGCTTGTCGTTTGAGCCATGTTCGGACGCGCGCTTCAACGCCTTTGGGTGTTAATGCCGGCGGGCCGACCAGCAGGCGGTCACCGGCAATTTGCGGGGTTTCTATGCCGGGTTGAAGTTCGAGACTCAGCGGCTGCCCCATATACATAATCTTTTCCCCCGCCATCCAGGTACGGACCGGTGGACGTTTCTGCTCCCAATCGCCGACTTTACGCAGCACCCATGCCGCATGTTCCCGCAACAGCTTGTCGATAGCCCGTTGCGGTGCTGCGAGCGGAGCCGCAACGCGCAGGCCGCGTTCATCGATCAGCAGGGCAATCGAGCGGCGTCGCTGACTGCGGCGCAGGGTGTAGCTGACACGATGGTTACCGAGTTCGATGACCCCCTCGGCGGAAGAAGTGATTTTTTGCCGCTTGCTGGCGTTCATCGCGGATCAGCGTGAATCGAGCAGCGACATTTCATTTTCGATCCAGTCCTCCACCCGCTTGGCCAGCGCTTCAGCGTTATCGGCACCAGGCTGGATGGGTGGTCCGATGCTGACGGTAATCAGCCCCGGGTATTTCAGGAAGGCATTTTTCCCCCAGCGCAGTCCGGCATTGTGCGCGACCGGCAGTATCCGGGTGCCGGTCTGAACGGCCAATCGGGCACCGCCGGGGCGGTATTTGCCGCGTTTGCCCGGGGCGATGCGTGTTCCTTCCGGAAAGATGACGATGTAGAAGCCGGCCGCCAGCCGTTGCTGACCCTGGTCAACGAGTTGTTGCAAAGCCTGCCGGCGCGAACTGCGATCAATGGCGATGGGCGACAGCATGGCCAGTCCCCAGCCGAAAAACGGCACACGCAGCAATTCCTTCTTGAGCACCCATACCTGCGGCGGAAAAATCAGCTGGAACCCCATGGTTTCCCACGCCGACTGGTGCTTGGCGAGGATGATGCAGGGTTCATCGGGGATGTTTTCAGCGCCGACCACCCGATAGCGGATGCCGCAGATCACGCGCGACGCCCACATCACCCAGTGTGTCCATACGGTAATGATGCGATAGCGCATCAGCGCCGGCAGCGGAAATGTCAGCAGCGCAATGACCGCAAAAACGGGGGTGATCAGAAGTTGAAATGCGGCAAACAGGCTGGAGCGAAGGGCAATCAGGATCATTGCAGCATGCTGCGCACGGCCTCGGCGAGGTCGGCGTGTACCACCGTACCTTCGGGAAGGTCGCCGTCCTTGCGGGTTTTTTTGCCTTTGCCGGTCAGTACCAGCACGGGTTGCGCCCCCACGGCTGCTGCAGCCTGCAGGTCGCGCAGCGAATCACCGATCATCGGCACGCCTTCGAGACTGACGCCGAAGCGCCGCGCAATTTCATCGAGCAGGCCGGGGCGGGGTTTGCGGCACGCGCAGCCGGCATCATGGGCATGGGGGCAGTAGAAAATGCCATCGACACGTCCGCCGGCCTGTCCCAGCGCGCGGTGCATCTTGTCGTGAATTGCATTCAATGTCGCCATATCGAACAGTCCACGGCCAACGCCGGACTGGTTGGTTGCCACCAGCACGCGGTAACCGGCCTGGTTGAGCAGGGCAATGGCTTCAAGGCTGCCGGGAATGGGTTTCCATTCCTCGGGGCTTTTGATGTACGACGCGCTGTCGTGATTGATGACGCCGTCGCGGTCGAGGATGACCAGTTTCATGCGGCCAGCTTGGAAATGTCAGCAACGCGGTTCATCAGTGTTCCGAGTTGCTGCAACAGGGCGGCGCGGTTGTTGCGCACCGCCGGATCATCAACCATCACCATGACTTCAGTGAAAAAGCGGTCAACCGCCGGCTTGATGTTGGCCAGCAGTTGCAGCGCTTCCGTGTATTCGCCGGCGGCGAAGTGTTTCTCGGCAACAGGGGAGAGTTTTTCCACCCCTTCCATCAGTGCGATTTCCGCTGCTTCCGTCATCAGTGCCCGTTCCGGGGCAACCGCTTTCGTGCGGATGTCCTCGTTTTTGGTGATGATGTTCAGTACCCGCTTGTTGGCAGCCGCCAGATCTTTTGACTCCGGCAGTGCAGCGAAAGCCCGTACCGCAGCGAGGCGGAGCGGCACCATGCGCAGCAGCTGCGGCCGTTGGCTCAACACGGCTTCAATTTCCTGGGTGGTATAGCCGGCTTCCGAGAAGTAGCCGCGCAGGCGTTCGAACGCGAATGTTTCGAGTTCTTTTCGTGCGTCGGTGAGTTTGAGTTCTTTGGGAAATACCTCAAACGCATCATTGATCAGGCTGTCCAGCGACAGCTGGAGATTGCGTTCAATCAGGATGCGAATCACGCCCAGCGCGTGGCGGCGCAGCGCGAACGGGTCACGGTCGCCGGTGGGCAACTGGCCGATGCCGAACAGACCGGCGAGCGTTTCCATTTTGTCGGCCATTGCAACGGCGCAGGATATGGGGTGCTCCGGCAGTTTGTCGCCGGCGAAACGCGGCAGGTAGTGGTCGGCGATGGCGTTGGCGATTTCAACAGGTTCGCCATCGTGCAGTGCATAGTAGCGGCCCATCACGCCCTGCAGTTCCGGAAACTCGCCGACCATGCCGGTGACCAGATCGGCCTTCGCGAGACGCGCCGCCCGGCCGGTTGCGACATGGTCTGCACCCAGCGCACGGGCGATGTTGCTGGCCAGTTGCGCCACGCGTTCGACGCGCTCCAGTTGCGAACCCAGTTTGTTGTGATAAACGACTTTGCCCAGCCGGGAAATCCGCGCTTCCAGGCGTTCCTTGCGGTCCTGGTTGTAGAAGAACCGTGCATCGTCGAGACGGGGGCGCACCACGCGCTGATTGCCGCTGATGATGTGCACCGGATCGGCAACCTGCATGTTGCTGACGATCAGAAAGCGGTGGGTGAGTTTGCCGTTACCGTCAAAAAGCGGGAAATATTTCTGATTGGTGCGCATGGTCAGGATCAGGCACTCCTGCGGCACTTCCAGAAATGCCTCATCGAAACCGGCCGCGTAAACGACGGGCCATTCCACCAGCGCGGTGACTTCATCAAGCAGGCCGGAGTAGTCACCAAGGCTTGAATCCAGATCCTTTGCCAGGGTCTGCAACCGGGTTTCGATCAGCGCACGGCGCTTGTCGAAAGCGGCGACGACCTTCCCGCTATCCTGCAGTGCGGTTTCGTAATCACTGGCGGATTGCAGTGCAATGTCGGCGGTTCCGAGGAAACGGTGGCCGTGAGTGATGCGCCCGGCATTCAGCCCCAGCACAGTGACTTTGACGACTTCGGATCCGTGCAGCACCACCAGTCCGTGGGCAGGGCGCACGAATTTCACCGTGGTCAGCCCGTCGGACAACTGGTAGGTCATCACCTTGGGAATCGGCAGTTTGCCGATGGCCTCTTCCAGAGATTCTTCCAAAGCCCGCGCAAGTGGCTGTCCCATGGCAAGCATCTGCAGGTAGACGAATTCGGCCTTGCCTTCCTTTTTGATGACAAAGGCGTCTGACCCGTCGCGGCCATCCGGAAATAGCGCGGCCATATGCCCGCGGCCCATTGCGGCGAGTTTTTTTTCCAGCGCTGCAGGACCGTTGGGTTTTTGCACGACGTCCAAAGGCATCAACTTTTGTTCGACTGGCTGGTCGAGGCCCTTGTCGAGCACGGCATCAAACAGCACTGCAAGACGGCGGGGTGTTGCGAAAACGGTGTGTCCGTCACGTTCCAGCAATCCGCGCTGTTTCAGTCCTGCGGCAATGCCGCCGGCAAATGCTTCGCCGAGTTTGCGCAGCGCCTTCGGCGGCAGTTCTTCGGTATACAGCTCAACGAGCAGCGGCCGGCTCATGCTTTGACTCCGGCGCGGGCGGCGAGAACTTCGTCGCGTTCCTCGGTGGGCAGAAAAGCCTGCAGCGCTTCGATGCTGGCACGCTCAAAACGATGGGCTTTGCGTGACGCGTAATAGGCTTGTGCGGCCAGCCGGGCCAGTGTGCGTACGCGACCGATATAGGCGGCGCGCTCCGTCACCGAAATGGCTCCACGGGCGTCGAGCAGGTTGAAGCTGTGCGAACACTTCATGACCATTTCGTAGCCGGGCAGCGCCAGTCCGGCTTCGAACAGGCGTTTCGCTTCGCCTTCGAACTGGCCGAACTGTTGCAGCAGCACTTCGACATTGGCTTGCTCGAAGTTGTAGGTCGATTGTTCGACCTCGTTCTGGAAATACACGTCGTGATAACGCACGCCCGGGGCCCATTCAAGGTCGTAGACGCTTTCTTTCTGCTGCAGGTACATCGCCAGTCGTTCGAGTCCGTAGGTGATCTCGCCCATGATCGGTTTGCAGGCGATGCCACCCACTTCCTGGAAGTAAGTGAACTGGGTCACTTCCATGCCGTTCAGCCACACTTCCCAGCCCAGACCCCATGCACCGAGCGTCGGTGATTCCCAGTCGTCTTCGACAAAGCGGATGTCGTGCTGCAGCGGGTCAATGCCGATCTCGCGCAGTGAGCCGAGATAAAGCTCGAGGATGTCCGGTGGCGATGGCTTCAGTACGACTTGATACTGGTAGTAATGCTGCAGGCGGTTCGGGTTTTCGCCATAGCGACCGTCTTTGGGACGACGCGACGGTTGCACATAGGCCGCCTTCCACGGTTCCGGGCCGATGGCGCGCAGAAACGTTGCGGTGTGAAACGTACCGGCGCCGACTTCCATGTCATAGGGCTGCAGCAGGGCGCAGCCCTGTTTGTCCCAGTACTGGTTCAGCTTGAGGATGATTTGCTGGAAGCTAAGCATTTCAGATGAGCATTGCGGCAGAAGGCGAGTTAAGCGCCTAATTTTACAGCCTTTGCCGCACCGCGCCAGAGGCGCAACCGGTCATTTTCCCGACTGATCGCGGGTGAACAAGGCAATTCCGGTGACTAAAACGCAAAGCGCCAGTGCGAATAGGTTGCCCCAGCGCACAAAGGGTGTCGCGCCGCGCATGCCGCTGACTTTGTGGGTGAGCACCGCTTGGGTGAATTCCGGTGCCGCAGCTTCGACATGACCATTTGGCGCGATGACCGCGGTGACGCCGGTATTGGTTGCGCGCAGCATGTAACGACCGGTTTCCAGTGCGCGCATCTGCGCGATCTGCAAATGTTGCGGCGGCGCGATTGAACGGCCGAACCAGGCGACGTTGCTGACATTGACCAGCAGCGTCGCCTGCGGCAACTGGCGGATGATTTCCTCGCCGAAAGCATCTTCGTAACAGATGTTGATGGCGACCTGTTCGCCGGCGACCGACAACGGCTGTTGTCCGGTGCCGCCACGCGAAAAATCCTGCAGTGGTATGGCCAGTTGCGAAACGATGGCGCCGAGCAGTGGCCGTAACGGGATGAATTCGCCGAAAGGGACGAGGTGCTCCTTGCGATAGGCCTGGCTATTGGCGCTACCCAGTGAAACCACGGTGTTGTAATAGTCACCTTGCGGCAGACGTTCGGGCACGCCGAGCAGCACATCACCGTTGTTGCGCCGGGCATGCGCCGCGAGCGCTTCAAGATATTCGGCCGGCACATCGCGCAGGAACAGCGGCAACGCGGTTTCCGGCAGGATGATCAGGCGCGCGTCACTGGAACGAATCATGCGCAAATAGGTTTCCAGTGTGCTGCGCAGATGTTCTTCACGCCACTTCATGTCCTGCTCGATGTTGCCCTGGAGCAGGCTGACCGTGACATGGCTGCCGGTGGGCTCGGTCCAGGCTACGGTTTTTAATCCTGCGCCGGCGATCCAGATGACGGCGATTGATGCCGGCAACAGCCATAGTTTGGCGATGGTCTTTGGTGATCGCGCTTTGATCAGCAGGCTCAGCGCGCCGGCGGATGCGAGAAGCAACAACGTGATGCCGTGCACGCCGAGCAAGGGAGCAAAACCGGCAAGCGGACTGGCGGGGGCCTGTGTGTAGCCGGGGTTCAGCCACGGGAATCCAGTGAACAGCCAGCCGCGCAGCCATTCCATCAGCGTAACGACGGCGGGCACGAACAACATCCACTGCATCGCCGGTTTCATGGTCCAGCGCCGTGAAAGCCAGCCTGCGACTGCCGGGAACAATGCGAGATAAGCGCAGAACAGGAATGTTACCGCAGCGCCCAGCGGTGCCGGCATCGCACCGAAGGTGTGCAGACTGACATAGATCCACGACACGCCGGCGACAAACCAGCCGAGGCCGAAGGCGAAACCGGTGAATGCTGCTGCCCGGGCATCGGGTGCCCGTTGCCAGAGCAGGAAAAGCCCGGCGAATGTCAGCAGCGGAAAGGGGTAAAGCCAGAACGGCGCGTAGCCGGTGACGGTGAGCGCGCCGAGTGTTGCGGCGATGGCCCACTCGGCGGTGCGGCGTGGCGTCGGCGCGGGCATTGGCGGCGAAAGGGGTTATCTAAAGATTCAATTAAAACAATTACTTGTTCATGCCGGCGGCTTGTCGAGCTTTTTTGTCACCTGTAACAGGTAGACGCGGCGGCTGTCGGCGCGCAGCACGCGGAAGCTCAACTGATCGACTGTGAGTTGCTCGCCGCGCTTGGGCACGCGGCCGAAACGTTTTAGCACCAGGCCGCCGACGGTATCGAATTCTTCATCGCTGAAGCTGGTGCCGAAGGATTCGTTGAAGTCGGCGATTTCGGTCAGCGCCTTGACCCGGTAAATGCCGCGTTTTTCCTGGACGATATTGTCTTCGGCCTCATCGAAATCGTATTCGTCTTCGATGTCGCCGACGATCTGTTCGAGCACGTCTTCAATGGTGATCAGGCCGGCGACGCCGCCGTACTCATCGACGACGATGGCGATGTGGTTGCGGTTCTTGCGGAATTCCTTGAGCAGCACGTTCAGCGGCTTGGATTCCGGGATGAATACCGCTGGTCGCAGCATGTCGCGGACATCGAACTCTTCCTCGCCGGCGTAATAACGCAGCAGGTCTTTGGCGAGCAGGATGCCGATGACATCGTCTTTGCCGTCACCGATAACCGGGAAGCGCGAGTGCGCGGTTTCAATGACCAGCGGAATGAAACGGTCCGGCGGTTCGTTGACGTCGATGACGTCCATCTGAGCGCGCGGCACCATGATGTCGCGCGCCTGCATTTCCGATACCTGCAGCACGCCCTCGATCATGGCCAGGCCGTCGGCATCAAGCAGGTTGTTGTCATGCGCGGAGCGCAACAGTGTCAGCAGTTGCTCACGATCTTCGGGTTCGCGCAGAAGGAACGCGGAGAGTCGTTCGAGCAGCGTGGGTTTGTGCGGTTCATCCATGGGGTCTGTGCTGCGTATTCATCGGCCGCGGAGGGCGGATGTTTGAGGGGATTTGTAGGGGTCAGGATACCCGAAGCCGGCGAGCAGTGCGCGTTCGCGCTTTTCCATCACCGCGGCATCCTCGTCGTTTTCGTGGTCGTAACCCTGCAGGTGGAGCAGGCCGTGCACAATCATGTGTGCGTAATGCGCAGCCACGGTTTTGCGCTGCGCCCGTGCTTCCCGCGTGATGACCGGCGCGCACAGTGCGAGGTCGCCTTCCAGCGGCGCGTGATCGCGAAACACGAAGGTCAGCACATTGGTGGCGTAATCCTTGCGGCGATAGTTGCGGTTGAGCAGACGGCCTTCGGTCTGGCCGACAATACGGATGGTGACTTGTGCGTCAACGCCCAGTGCTGCGCGCGCCCATTGGCGGATCCGCGCTGCAGCGGGCACGTTGCGCGAAGTGGAGGCATTCTGCACCGCAATTTTCGGCGCACGTTTTTGTTTTACCGTGCTCAATCGTCACCGCGACGCTTGTCGGTTTTGCCGTATTTGTCATAGGCATTGACAATGCGCTGCACCAGAGGATGGCGCACGACGTCGGTCGAATCAAAAAAAGTGAATGCAATGCCGCGAATTTTTTTCAGTACCGCCTGCGCTTCGACCAGGCCGCTGATCTGTCCTTTGGGCAGGTCAACCTGGGTGACGTCGCCGGTGATTACCGCTTTGCTGCCGAAGCCGATGCGTGTCAGGAACATTTTCATCTGTTCACGCGTGGTGTTCTGTGCCTCATCGAGAATGATGAAGGCGTGGTTCAGTGTGCGGCCGCGCATGAAGGCCAGCGGCGCGATTTCAATCGCCTGACGCTCGAACATCTTGGCGACCTTGTCGTAACCCATCAGGTCGTAGAGTGCGTCATACAGCGGGCGCAGGTAGGGATCGACTTTTTGTGCCATGTCGCCGGGCAGAAAGCCGAGCCGTTCGCCGGCCTCGACCGCCGGCCGCACGAGAATGATGCGCTGCACGGCGTCACGCTCCAGCGCATCCACCGCACAGGCGACCGCGAGATAGGTTTTTCCGGTACCGGCGGGGCCGATGCTGAAGGTGATGTCGTGTTTCTGGATGTTGAGCAGGTATTCGTTTTGCCGCGGCGTGCGGCCGTGCAGATCCTTTTTGAGGGTGATCAGCGCGGGGGACGGCACTGCGGCGTGCGCAGCGCCTTTGTGGCCGGCCTCGATCAGCGCGAGCTGAATCGTATCGAGCGACAGCGGGTCCGCCGCTTTTTCATAAAAATCGCGCAAAACCTTTGCGGCGACACGTGTGCGCTCGACCGTGCCGGTCAGCGCGAAATGTTCGCCGCGGCGGGTGATGCCGACGTCCAGTGCGGTTTCGATCTGGCGCAGGTTTTCGTCCAGCGCGCCGCAGAGATTGGCAAGCCGGTGGTTGTCGACGGGGGTAAAGCTGATTTCGGAGGGTTTCAATGGGTGACGACGCTGTCGTGAGTGACCGTTTCGCCGCGCAGCGTGTGTACCAGCGCGTCGGTGACGGTGATTTCGATGAAGGTGCCGATCAGTTCACGCGGTCCGGCGAAATTGATGACGCGGTTATTGTCTGTGCGTGCGGCGAGTTCGGTGGCATCACGGCGCGATACCCCGTCGACCAGCACGCGCTGGCGGGTGCCGATCATGCCGCGGCTGATGGCTTTGGCCTGCGCGTCGTTTTTTTGCTGTAACTGCTGCAATCGTTCGAGTTTTACGGACGGCGGAGTGTCATCAGCGAGGTCCGCGGCGGGCGTGCCCGGGCGGCGGCTGTAGACAAAACTGAAACTCGCATCAAAACCGATGTCGTCAATCAGTTTCATCGTAGCGGCAAAATCCTGTTCGGTTTCACCAGGGAAGCCGATGATGAAATCCGAGGAGATGCAGATATCCGGCCGCGCGTCACGCAGACGGCGAATGATGGATTTGTATTCGAGTGCGGTGTAGCCGCGCTTCATCGCCGCGAGCACGCGGTCGGAGCCGGACTGCACCGGCAGATGCACATGGCTCACCAGTTTCGGGATGCGTGCGTAGGCCTCGATCAGCCGCGGCGTGAATTCCTTCGGATGCGATGTGGTGTAGCGGATGCGCTCGATCCCGGGAATTTCCGCGACGTATTCCAGCAGCAGTGCGAAATCGGCGCCGTCGGGTTCGCCGTCGACCGGCGCTCGCCATGCATTGACGTTCTGGCCGAGCAGGGTGATTTCCTTCGCGCCCTGCGCTGCGAGTTCAGCCACTTCGGTGAGAACGTCGTCGAAAGGCCGCGACACTTCTTCGCCGCGGGTGTAGGGCACGACGCAGAACGAGCAGTATTTGCTGCAGCCTTCCATGATCGACACGAATGCGGTGACGCCTTCGACCCGGGCCGGCGGCAGGTGATCGAATTTTTCGATTTCCGGAAACGAGATGTCGACCTGCGATGTTCCCGACGCGCGGCGCGCAGCGATCAGCTGCGGCAGGCGATGCAGGGTCTGCGGACCGAACACGACATCGACATAAGGTGCGCGTTTGACGATGGCCGCGCCTTCCTGGCTGGCGACGCAGCCACCGACGCCGATGATCAACCCGGGCTTTGCCTGCTTGAGTTCGTTGATGCGACCCAGATCGCTGAAGACTTTTTCCTGGGCTTTTTCCCGTACCGAGCAGGTATTGAGCAGGATGACGTCGGCTTCAGCCGGGTCGTTGGTCTGCGTCAGGCCGTTGTGGGCGCGAAGCACGTCCGCCATCTTGTCCGAGTCGTACTCGTTCATCTGGCAGCCGAAGGTTTTGATGTAAACCTTGCTCACGGCTTACTTCGCGCGGTCGAGCCGGGCCTGTTCCTCTGGCGTCAGGATGACGATGCGCAGGATTTCGCCGTTGCGGTCGAGTTGATAGACCACATCCGAGCCTGGCGGCAGTTGGCCATGGGTGATGCTGCGGTTTGATTTGTCTAATATGACGCCGCCCGGGGCGAGCCGGAGCAGCTGATTGCCTATGGCCACCATGGGCAAGGCTTGCTGGGCACCGGTTTCCGCGCGCTTGGCTTCAGGCGGTAATGTGCGCTGCGCCCATGCCGATGTGGCGGCGATCAAAAAAGTCAATAAAAGCAGAAACTTACGCATTGCCACACGATAGCACGAGAGGTGGTCGCCGGCAACGCAAGGGCCGACGACAAAAAAGAAATGGTGGCGAGTCAGGGATTTGAACCCCGGACCAATGGATTATGATTCCACTGCTCTAACCACTGAGCTAACTCGCCACGGGAAGGCCGGGCAGTCTAAGGAGCGAGGGTGTCCTTGTCAAGCTGAAAAACCGCGCCATTTCCAGGATTTTCCTGAAAAATCCGTGCCTTGACGGCTTTTTGCAGACCGCCGCCCCTTTCATTTGCCGGGTGGTTATCACCTTATGAAAACAGCAACTAAAGATAAAGACGTTTCCAGCATGCATGATGTGGCCATCATCGGTGGGGGGCTGGTGGGCGCCAGTCTGGCGCTTGCATTACAACCAGCGGGATTGGATGTTGTGTTGGTCGAGCCCCAGCCAGAACCTGTTGCGCCTGGAGTTGATGCGTGGGACAGCCGCATTTATGCGGTCAGTCCCGGCAATGTTGCTTTCCTGGAACGGCTGGGCGTTTGGTCGTGCCTGGATCCACATCGGGTGCAGCGTGTCGAGACGATGGTGATTTCCGGCGACCGGCGTGACAGCCGGTTGCAGTTCAGTGCCTATGATGCCGGGTTGCCGGAGCTCGCCTATATAGTCGAGAGCGGTGCAATGCAGCGTGCGATGCTCGAAGTGATTGCGAAGTCGAGTGGCGTTCTCATGATTTGTCCTGCGCAAGCGACCGGACTGGCCATCGTTGAGAATGCCGTCAGAGCGGTGCTGGCAGACGGTACAACTCTGGAAGCGCAACTGGTGGTTGGCACCGATGGTCGTGACTCGGTGGTGCGGCGCGAAGCCGGCATCGACGCGCGGATCAGTGAATACCGGCAATCCGGTGTGGTTGCCAATTTTGAAACTGATAAACCGCATCACGGCACCGCTTTTCAGTGGTTTCGCGAGGAAGGCATCCTTGCCTTGCTGCCCCTGCCCGGCAACCGGGTGTCGATGGTGTGGTCGACCAGTGACGATTACACGCAGGCTCTGCTGGCGATGGATGCACAGGCACTGGCCGAACGTGTATTTGAGGCCAGCGCCGGCGTCGTGGGCGGCTTGCGCCTGATTACACCGGCGTTGGCGTTTCCGCTGCGGCTGGCGAAAGTGGACCGCCTCGTTGCGCCGCGTCTGGCGCTTGCCGGTGATGCCTCGCATAACGTACATCCACTGGCCGGACAAGGTGTGAATCTGGGGTTCCGGGATGTTCGGGTGCTTGCCGAAGTGCTGGCCAGCCGTGCGCCCCGGCAGGATTGCGGCGATCTGGCATTATTGCGCCGCTACGAACGTGCGCGGCGGGAAGACATTGCCGCAATTGCGATGAGTACGGATGCCCTGCAGAAACTTTTCGGCTCGCGTTCGGTCTTGTTGTCTGGCGTACGCAATTTTGGCCTCGGTGCGTTAAACCACCTGCCGGTCCTGAAGAAACTGTTAATCCAGCATGCAGCGGCCTGAAGGTCGTTTGTTCAACTTAGAGCTTCGCGCTCAGGGAAATTGTTCATGTTTATCCGTATGGTGTTGGTTTTGTGCGCTGCGCTGACTTGTATTCCCCAGGCTTGGGCGGAGGAGTCGAAGGTAAGGCGCGGTTTCCAGGCGCGCTTTCCCGACATGAAGGTCGAGTCAGTGACGCGTACGCCTTTCCCGGGTCTGTTCGAGGTGGTGTTTGACGGACAGGTTGTTTATACCGACGAAAAAATCGCTTATCTGATGAGCGGTAACCTGTTTGACCTGAGGACATCCCAGGAACGCAACCTGACAAAGGAACGGCGCGACCAGATTGCTTCCGGTTCACTGGTCAGCGCCCAGGGTAATGCGATCAAACGTGTGCGTGGCAACGGCAAACGGGTCATATATACCTTCGAGGATCCGAACTGCGGTTATTGCAAGGAACTGCAGAAAGAGCTCCACAAGATGAGTGATATCACCGTGTACACTTTTCTGCTGCCGATCCTGTCGCAGGATTCAATCGAAAAATCGAAAATCGTATGGTGCGCCAAGGACCGCTTGCGGACGTGGGATGACATGATGATCAAGGGCTCGCTGCCGGCGAATGCCGCGAAAAACTGCGCGACGCCCCTTGAAGAGAATGCCGCGCTGGCAAAGCGTTTTGGCGTACGTGGTACGCCGGCGGTATACCTCGCCAACGGCCAGCAAGTCGGTGGTTTCCTGCCGGCTGACAAGCTGGAGCAGGCGCTGGCCGTCACCAAGTAAGCGCTTTGTTTGCCGCCCATGAGTGCCGGCACGGGTGATGCGCTTTTGGCAAGCCACTGGACTTGGCGGCGCCTTGCGTTTGCGCTTGGCGCTTCCCTGCTGGCGCATTATCTGATCGTTGCGGTGTGGCCATCATCCGGCGGCGGACGACCGATGCCGATGGTGCCCCTGTTGAAAGCGCAACTGGAGAGTCCTGCGGCAGCGCTGACGGAGCCTTCAGCGGAATCCGCGGACTTGTCCCATGCGGCCGCGCTTCCCGCATCGACGCCCCGGGTTCCAGCTTCATTGGAGCGAACGGAGTCTCCTGCAGCCGCACCCAAAGTGCAATTCTCAGGGGTGCAGGCCAGCGCCATTCCGGACTCGCGCTTTTATTCGGCACGCGAACTCGACCGCTTTCCCGAGCCTGTGGCGCCACTGGAACTTCAATCGGTTACGGGACGGTCTGGCAGCGTGCGTCTTCGTATCGGGATTGACCTGGCAGGCCGCGTTGTCGAAGTTGATGTGGTCGACAGCGATCCGTCCGGCGCACTGGAGGCATACGCGCGCGAGCAGCTGCAGGCCACCCGCTTCATGCCGGGCTTGAAGGATGGTCGCCCCGTGCGCAGCCGGATTTTGCTGGAACTTCGCTACGGTCAGTGACCCCTATTGGCCGGGGTAGGGGCTTGGCTTTAGGTTAAAATCGCTGCTCAGGTCAATTTCCGAGAGCGTAGCAGCATGAGCACCCCGCGAGGAATCCTGAATGCCGTTCCCTGCACCGAGAGCCTATCGGTGCCGGTTGCAGACTTTTAGGTCCGGCCAATCATGCGCCTGCGCATACTCGGCTGCTCTGGCAGCATCGGTGGCCAGCAGCACCGAACGACTTCGTTTCTGATTGATCAGGATATCCTTATAGACGCCGGCACCGGTGTTGGCGAACTGTCGCTGGCGGAACTGTCCCTGATCAACCATGTGTTCGTCACACACTCGCATCTTGATCATGTTGACTCCATTGCATTCATGCTGGATTCGGTAGGGTCTTTGCGGACGAAACCGATGACCGTGCATGCGACGGCGCTAACCATCGAGATTCTGAAAAAGAACCTGTTCAACTGGGATATCTGGCCCGATTTCACGGTCATCCCGACGCCGCAGGAACCGTTCATGCAGTATCAGGAAATCGCTGTCGGGAATGTCATCGATATTGGCGGGGGACGGCGCATCACCGCCTTGCCGGCGAACCATACAGTGCCTGCAGTCGGATACTGGCTGGATAGCGGCAAGGGCAGCCTGATTTTCAGTGGTGATACCGGGCCGAACGACGCGTTGTGGGACGTTGTCAACGGCGTCGAAAATCTGAAGTACCTGATCATTGAAACTGCTTTTTCAGACAAGGACCGCAGGCTGGCTGAACTGGCGCTGCACCTTTGTCCGTCGATGCTGGGTGAGGAACTGGCCAAGCTCAAACGTCCGGCAGAAGTCTACATAACCCATCTCAAGCCCAGCGAAATCGAACTGACGATGCAGGAGATTGAGGAGCTTTCCACGCCGGTGCGGCCCCGCCTATTGCATAACAACCAGGTATTTGACTTCTGATCCCGCTGCTGGCGCCGCTTGCGCGTCGGCAGGACAGGACGGAGAATCTGCAGAAGGGTATCGCGTCCGGCGATAGCGTTTCGATTCCAAAATGAAAAAAGAAGTCCCAGTAGAAAAACTCGAGTTCGGTGTGTTCATCTCCGAACTGGACCGGCCATGGACGGAAACGCCGTTTATGTACCAGGGTTTCATTCTCAGCAACGACAAACAGCTGGAAGCCCTGAAGAAGTATTGCAAAAAGGTCTATATCGATCTCGACAAGGGCCCGGACCTGCCTGACCGCAGTCAGCTGCTTGCGGGCGATGTTGGCGGACCACCGAAACCGCCGCCTCCTTTGGGTCCCAGCGTTCTCGCCACGATCAAGACCAAAGTCGCCTACCGTGAACAGGCGACTGTGGATGAGGAATTGCCGGTTGCGCGCACCGCCCAGCGCCAGACCGAGGTTGTGCTCAAGGACATCATGAGCAACGTTGAGGCCGGCAAGGCGCTTGACGCTCCCCGGGTCCAGGAAGCCGTAACGAGCATGACGGACAGCGTGGTGCGCAATCCGGATGCGATGATGCTGCTTGCGAAGCTCAAGCAAAAGAGCGGTCACACGCTCGACCGTGCTTTCGGCGTTTCGATTTACATGCTGACCGTTGGCCGTTTTCTGCAGTTGCCGCGCGAGCAACTCGATTTGCTGGGCATGGTTGGCCTGCTGCAGGACGTGGGCATGACCGCTGTGCCGGAAGAGGTGGTCACAAAAAAAGGTCCGCTCAGCAAGGTAGAGCTGATGGTTTGCCGCAGCCACATTACACACTCGGTGGCCATCCTCAGGGATACGCCGGGGTTGCCGCCGGAACTGCCTGCGCTGGCGGCCTTGCATCACGAGCGTTACGACGGCAGCGGTTACGAAAAAGGCTTGAAGGGTGACCAGATCGGCCTATTTGGCGCGATTGCCGGTCTGGTTGACTGCTTCGATGCGATGATTCATGCGCGTCCTTATGCGGAAGCTTATTCACCATCAAACGCGCTCAATTATCTGTATAACGCCAGGAACACGCTGTTCGACGGTCTGCTGGTCGAGCAGTTTGTGCAATGCATAGGCATTTTTCCTGTCGGCGCTCTGGTTGAGCTCAATTCCGGCGAAGTCGGCATCGTGATCGCGCAGAATATGGTGCGGCGCCTGCTGCCGCGAGTGATGGTCGTACTCGATGCCAAAGGCAACCCGCTGCATCCCCAGGTTATCCTCGACCTTGCGCAGGAGCCGAAAGCCGCGCCGGGAGTTCCCTACCGCATCAAGCGCACACTGGAGCAGGGCAGTGTCAACATTGATCCCTCCGAATTCTTCCTCTGAAACGCCCGATTCCGTTGCCGCGGAGGATGCGCCCAGTCTCGGTGCATTGACCGCACGGCTTGCCGAGGAATTCGGCGTGGGTCCCGACACGCTGGCGACGGTTGCCACGGTCTTCTGCGAAGTCCGTGAGCGCGCTCCGGATCTGTTCGTAGCGGCCGCAGGTGGTCTTGATGCGGCTTTTGACAAAGGTGGTACTGATCCTGCGCCGATCATGGCGGCGCTCGGCGAATGGGCGCTGGACGCCGAGAGCGAACCGCTGGAGCGCATGCGTCGCGACTGCCAGCGTTTTCAGGCAGCGATGACCCGGGGCGCGCTGCGTCTTTACGCCAGTGAACCCGAGCGGTGCAGCGAGAGCCTGATTGCGTTGCAGAGATTCAGCTTCCTGCAATTGGCCCTTCTGGCCTCTCTGGTTGCGCGTGGCCAGGAAGAAGGCGGGGTCGTCCGCACGCTGCCGACGCCTGAATATGCAGCGTTTATGGAGATTTTCCGGGTCTCCATAGAAAGCCACAAGCAGGACGGCAAACATCTTGCGCTGCTGCTGTTGCAGGTCGGCAAGACGGAGCAGATTGATCGCCAACTGGGCTTGCAGAAGGGCGAAGCTTTCATGCTGCGGGTGATGCGTCGTATGCGCGAAGGGGTGCTGCGCAAACAGGATCAGTTGGGCCGCGTGAGCCGTGACCAGTTTGCCTGCCTGTTGCCGCGCATCGCCGGCGAAGGCGTCGCGATTCTGGCTGCCAACAAGGTGCTGGGTGCGCTGGAAGCGCCGATTCCCCTTGGTGACCGCTCATTCGACACCGATGCGGTCATCGGCATCGCAGTATTTCCCGAGCACGGTACCGATCCGCAGACTTTGGTACGCAACGCCAAACTTGCCTTGCGGGAAGCGCGCAGTTCTACGGGCCGCACCGCGGTGTATGACCCGGCACAAGGTGAAAACGAGGCAAGGGAGATGCGTTACGAATCCCGCCTGCGGCTTGCGCTGGAACAGGGCACCCTGGGCCTGGTGTTTGAGCCTCAACTGGACGCGCAGTCTGGACGCATTGGCGGACTTGACTGCATCCTGCGCTGGACCGATGCCGAGCTAGGGGATGTGGCCGAAGCCCGTGCCTTGCAGGCGGCAGAGACATCAGGCCTGATTCGCGAACTCACGTGGTGGATTTTCAACAACGCATTGCGTCAGGGAGCGGAGTTCGCCCGCGCAGGCCTGGAATGCAAGCTGGGGCTCAAGGTGTCTGCGAGCGGGTTGCTGCAGCCGGATTTCCCCGAGTTCGTTGATCGCGCGTTGCGTACCTGGGGGGTGCCGCCGGGGCGCGTGGTCATCGGTATTCATGAAGCAGCGATCGCAGGTGATCTTGGTCCGGTCAAGGATGCGCTGTCGCGATTGAAGCGTTTGGGCGTACGCCTCGGCATAGACGGATTTGCCACGGGCGCCTCCTCACTCAGCAATCTTTCACAGTTGCCGTTTGATGAGCTGAAACTGAGTGCCGCCTTCGTCGCCGACATGCAGCGCTCGGAAACTCACGCCAGACTGGTGCGTGCACTGGTGCGGCTCGCCAGGGATCTTGGCTTCCGCTTGACAGCAGAGGGCGTCAACGACGGACAGACTGTTGTTGCTTTGCTGGGACTTGGTTGCGAGCGGGTTCAGGGCTCTCACGTCAGCGAACCGCTAACCGCGCAGGACATACTCATTTTCGAACAAAGCGGTTCGGGACTCGCCAAATTGCGGCTGTCCGACCTTTGAGCAAGCCAACCGCCGGGAGGGCGGAGATGGAGATCAGTGCCGAGATCGTCCGTGGCATACTGGAACGCCGGTTGGCACCGGCGGCCATTGAGCAGTTGCTTTCCGAAATGCCCGAAGCCGGCAAGGCGCAGCTCCTGTTGCGCATTGCTGCGGTGGCGCGCCGCAATGCCGCTCTGGTTGATGTGGCAAACAGGGTGTCCGATACATTGTCGCTGGACGTGCTGTTTGTTCGTCTTCTGGAGGCCGTGACCGAGTCGCTCGACGCTGAACGCAGCTCACTGTTCCTTCATGACGCGGAAACCGGCGAGCTGTTTTCACGCGTCATGCAGGGCAATGCGGTTGGGGAAGTGCGATTTCCCGTCGGGCAGGGCATCGCAGTATCGGTATTTACCAGTGGTCGGGGTGAAATCATTCCCGACGCCTACGCCGATCCGCGCTTCAACCGCTGGGTGGATACCGAAACCGGATACCTCACGCGCAACCTGCTGTGCGTGCCCATCCGCAACAACCGCGGCGAAGTCATTGGAGTGACCCAGGCGCTCAACAAGCGCGCCGGCGAATTCGATACCGAAGACATGCAGGCCCTGGAAGCATTGTCCTCGCAGGCCGCCGCCGCGCTGGAAAACGCGCGCATGTTCGAACGTGTCGAACGTTCCCAGCGCGAGGAAGCGCTGCTCCTGGATGTAGTCAGTTCGATCACTTCCGAAATCAAGCTCGATCCGTTGCTGGAGAAAATTCTCGCTGCAGCAACCCAGTTGCTCGGCGCCGATCGCGGCGCCCTGTTCCTGTACGATGCCGCCAGCAACGAACTGTGGTCGCGGGTCGCCGGCGGCGAGGGATCGGGTGTCATCCGGTTTCCGGCCGGCGTGGGCATTGCCGGAGAGTGTTTCACCACCGGTAATTGCATCAATATCGACGATGCCTATCGCGACCCCCGCTTTAACCAGGCCGTGGACAAGGATACCGGCTACCGCACGCGCAACATCCTGTGCATGCCGATCGCCACGCGCGGCGGCAACAAGGTCGGTGTGATGGAGATCCTCAACAAGAAGGACGGCGCGTTTACGGCCGGCGATCAGCGGCGCCTTGAAGCGCTGTGCGCGCAGGCTGCGGTGTCCATCGAAAACGCCCAGCTGTTCGAAGACGTCAGCGATTCACGCAATTACAACGAAAGCATCCTGCGCAGCATGAGCAACGGCGTGGTCACGCTCAATGCCGGCAACGTTGTCAGCAAGGTCAACCAGTCGGCGTTGCGCATCCTTCAGCGCCCCGAAGAAGAGGTTCTGGGTCGCCGGATCGGGGATGTGTTCAGCGGGCCCAACAGCTGGGTCACCAACAGCCTCGACAAAGTGCTGCGCACCGGACGTACGGACAGCACCATCGACTCTGATCTGGTGCTTGACGGCCGTCATGCGGTGTCGGTCAATATGACGGCGGTGCCGCTGCAGGACATGCGCGATGAACGTATCGGTTCCATGCTGATCATGGAGGACATCACGCGCGAGAAGCGGTTGCGCAACACCATGTCCCGCTACATGAGCAAGGCGGTAATGGACGAACTGCTGGAGGACGGCAACGCTGCGCTGCGCGGCGTGAGCCGTGAAGTCAGCGTGCTGTTTTCGGACATCCGCGGGTTCACCACCATGTCGGAGCGTCTGGGCGCCCGCGAGACGGTGGCGATGCTCAATGATTACTTTACCGACATGGTCGACGTTGTTTTTGCCCACAACGGGATACTCGACAAGTACATCGGCGACATGATCATGGCGGTCTTCGGTTCGGTGCGCTCACGCCAGGACGATGCAGCCAACGCGGTGGTGGTCGGCAGTCGGATGATGATGGCATTGCGTGAGCTGAACCTGCGTCGTGGCGCCGCTGCTCAGGAGCCGATCAACATCGGCATCGGCATCAGTACCGGCGACGTTGTTGCCGGCAGCATCGGTTCGCCGAAGCGGCTCGAATATACGGTCATAGGCGACAGGGTCAATCTTGCCGAGCGGTTACAGAACGCCAACAAGTACTACGGCACGGGTGTGCTGATGTGTGAAACGACGGCTGCCCGGTTGAGAACTCCTGTGCGCATGCGTGATCTTGATCTGATTCGTGTTCGCGGAATGCAGGCGCCGGTGTCACTCTGCGAAGTGATGGAACATCATACCGCGCACAGTTTTCCCCATATGGACGAAGTGATTTTTGCCTTTACCGAGGCGGTCGCGCATTACCGTGATCGCAACTGGTACCAGGCGATCCGTTTGTTCAGTGAGGCCCTGAAGGCGAACCCCGCCGACCGGCCATCAAGCCTGTATCTTCAGCGCTGCGAAATCTATCGCAAGACGCCGCCGCCCGAGAACTGGGATGGCGTATGGTCGCTTGCCGCTGAGTGAACTGCGCCGTCAACGTCCTGACCTAAGCATCGCAGGGGCTGAAATCCATCGCGGATTTTGTCCGGGCATCAGATCCGCCAATGTCGCGCCGGATCCGCAGGACTGGATTCAACCCGCCCCGTGTTCCACAAGCCGGCCGACAATATTGACCCCTTGGTTGCCCGCTTGGCCGGCTTTGCACAGATCCCAGACAGTTGGGATGACCGTAACGCCAGCACCCAGAACCACGATTTTATCGGCGCAGGAAATCCACCCGTATAAAGCATAAAAAATATTTTAAAAACAAATATTTATATAAGAGTGCGCGCTCACTTTAGTGGCGTAAGCAAGGACCTGCCCATCAGCTTGGCCATATCGCCGGATCACTGCCAAGGGGCACTGGCGGCTGTTCCCAGCGCGTTGGGGTTTCGGGCATTTGCACCACCGGTTTAAGGTGACGCAATGCACCGAAACGGGACGGTGTTTCGTTATAGAGATCACCGATTTCAGAGGAAGGCGGGACGATTGCGGCAACGGACGATTCGCGACCGAGCGTGTCGGTCATTTCGCGGATCCACGCCGAGGTGCGTTCCAGCGACAACTGCACATGCCAGGAACCGCCTTCAATTGCACGGCGTTGCAACGCAAGCATCGTACCGAACGCACCCAGATAACCGGTCAGATAATCCAGTGGCTGGCAGGGCAGTCGCGCCGGATCTTCAGTGCCCGATCGGGTCAGTCCGCTGGCTGCAGCGACCAGCGTGTCGTAACCGCGGCTCTGCGCCCAGGGACCTGCGCGGGAAAACGCGCTGATTGTGAGATAAATGATGCCGGGTCGCTGTTGAGCCAGCGCAGCAGGGGAAAAGCCTCGCCGCTCCAGCGCGCCCGGGCGATAGGCGTTGAGAAACACGTCGGCGCTGTCGATCAGTTCGTGCAGTTTGTTGCTGCCCGCAGCGGTATCGATATTGATCGCACAGGACTGTTTGCCGAAACCAGTGTCGATGACCAGTGATTCGATTGATGGCAGATGCGCTGCCCCGACCTGCAGCACGGTAGCCCCATGTTCGGCCAGCGTGCGCGCGGCCATCGGGCCCGCGATCACACGAGACAGATCAAGCGCGCGAATCCCGGAAAGTGGACGCGCGGCGTCCGACAGCGGGCGGGGTGGTGCATCACCGATGCGGGTGAATTCGATCAGCGGCAACGCCGCCGTGGCGAGTGCCTGCGGATGCGCTTCCCACTCAGCGCGCTGGCGGACGATGACGCCGCACAGTCCCAGCTGTCCCGCTGCGTTCTCGATATCAGCAGCAAACCATGAGGCCAGCGCGGCGCGCAAGGCAGCGGGATCATTCGGCACTGCAAACAGTTTCAGCAATCCGTCGCGCAGGTGCGGAAAATTGCCGTGCAGGTACACCCATTCACCGTTGCTTACCCGGTAGTAACCGGTGATCGGGTCCCAGGATTTCACTGCCTGCCCGTTGACCCGCAGGTAAGTGGACGAAGTCATCGCCAGGGTCGCTGCGCGGGTATCGACCCCCACTGGCTGCAGCCGGCCGCTGCGCAACCGCCACAGCGCTGCGGCGGCGAGACCGGTGGCGCCGAGTGTCGCGCCGGCGAGAGCTCCGATGGGCAAGGTTGTCGGCAGCACGTTGGGCGAAGGCGCAATATGCAATGCAGACAACGGGGCGTCGTGCCAGCCTGTGCTGCCGAGTATCGAGTTCAGCGCGTGTTGCGTGCGGTCGATCATTTACGGCTCTGATCAGTCTGCAATGCCGCTGATCGGGTAGCCGCGCGGCAGCAGCACCCACATGCGCATGGACTGCTTCATACGTCCGGCTTCGCGCCCGGCTTCCTCGCCGTAGCCCCAGAAGAAATCCGCGCGCACCGCACCGCGGATTGCCGAGCCGGTGTCCTGCGCAAGCATCAACTGGTTCAGCGGTTTTGAACTCAGCGGCCAGGTCGTGGCAAGGAATACCGGCGCGCCCAAAGGCACGAAACGCGGGTCAACGGCGATGGACCGGCGCGCGGTCAGCGGAACGCCCTGCGCCCCCAGCGGACCGCCCAGTCCGGGCGGCAGTTCGCGGAAAAACACATAGCGCGGGTTGTAATCAAGTACTGCACGCAATTTGTCAGGGTTCTGCTGTGCCCAGGCCTTGATGCCCTGCATCGAGGCCCGGTCTGCAGTCAGTTCGCCGCGATCGATCAGCAGGCGACCGATGGAACGGTAAGGATGGCCATTGTGATCGGCATAACCGACCCGCATGACGTTGCCATTTTCCAGATCCAGACGGCCCGAACCCTGAATTTGCAGGAAGAACAATTCCACCGGATCTTCGACCCAGGCAATCTCCTTGCCGCGCAGCGGTGCAATACCGGCTTCGATCTGTGCGCGGTCAAAATAAGGCACTACGCGCTTGCCGTCGAGGCGGGCCCTGGCTCGCGAATCACGCGGCTCGGCGCTGAAGGCCGGCAGATCGACAATAAGCAGGTCATCGGGCACGCCGTAAACCGGGTAACGGTAGCGCTGGGATGCTGTACGGCTGCCACGCAAAAGTGGTTCGTAATAACCGGTGGCGAGTCCCTCAACGCCTCCACCCGGCTGCATCAATTGGTAAGGTGTGAACTGGGTTTCAAAAAAACGCCGCGCCTGTTCCCGGCTGGGTCGTTGCAGCGCGCCGGCTGCGGCGCAGACGGCGCGCCAGACTTCCTGCGCCCTTAATGTGCTGCAACTGGTCAGCAGTGCATTCCAGGCCGCTGCCGGATCGTCATCGCGCCAACCGGGAAGGTCGGTCCATGCGCCGCGGCGCAGATGGTTTGAAGGAAGCGGAGGAGTCGATTGTGTGACCAGCGGCGGCTCGGTTTGAGCCGGGGCAGGCGCGGGAGTGACGGCCGCAGGCGGTGCCGGAGATTCAGCGGGTTTTTCCGGAGTGGTGCGGCAGGCCAGCAGCACTAATGCGCTGAAAAGTGCTGCGAGCAGCGTGTGCAGAGGCAGTTTGTTAAAGTCGGGCTTATGCATCGGCAAATCCAGGAAAAATACGGGGCGCAATGAGCGGACTAATGTGGTTCTTGATCGAAGTGGCTGTGGCGGTTTCACTGCTGGTCGGCATTGTCTGGCTGACTTGGCCCCGCCGCGAGGACAATGATTCTGATTCCGGGCCTTCGGGTAAATCCTGAGCAGCGGTTTTTTCCAGCGTGATCATGCGGAACCAGCCGCCGGCCATTACCGGTTGATCGTCCAGAACGCGAAGACCGGATGATCCTTCAAGAACGTCTTCAAAGACAACATTGGTTCGGGTGGCAATCCGCCGCATCAGCGGATTGATCAGCCGCCGCATCGGCGCGATTTCGCCTCGCCGTAAAAATTTATCGAGCAAAAACAGTTTTCCGCCGGTGCGTACGACCCGGGTTGCTTCACGCAGTGCGGCGCGGCTGTCAGGAACGATCGCCAGAATCAGATGCATCAGTACATGATCAAAGGTTTCATTGCGAAACGGCAGCAACTGGCTGTCGCCTTGTACCCATTGCAGGTCGAGCGGTCCGCGGCGCGGCTGTGCCCTGTTGATCATGGCGCGGGTGAGGTCGAGGGCAGTGTAGCGATGCATTGGGGTCAACAGTGGCAGGTCGAGTCCGCTGCCGGCGCCATTGATCAGGATGTGCGCCCCGGAATGCGGCAGGCGGGCCAGGCTTTGCGCACGCACACGGGCCAGTGCGGGACCGATCAGCCAGTCATAAACCGGCGCGAGCAGGGTGTAACTGTTGCGTAGCGACATGCGTGCTTGAGCCCCGGCGGTGCCGCCTAGTGCAGCACGCGCGGTGCAGACAGGGTGAACTCGGGGATGGGGGCGTCGAAGCGGGTGCCGTCATCGGCAACCATCTGATAACTGCCACGCATCGTGCCCACAGGTGTGGCCAGCATCGAGCCGCTGGTGTATTCAAAACTTTCGCCGGGTTTCAGCTTGGGCTGGGCGCCGACCACGCCCTGGCCTTTGACTTCCTGCACCAGATTGTTGGCGTCGGTAATGATCCAGTGCCGGCTGATCAGTTGCGCCGGCATGGCACCCGTATTGGTGATGGTGATGGTGTAGGCAAACGCATAACGTCCGGCGTCGGCATTGGACTGTTCCGCGATATAAAAGGCGCGGGGCGAGACGCTGATATGGTATTTGGATTCGGTCATGGTCCTATTCTCGCATTCGCGGCGCGGTGACGGAAGTTGGCGTTACCTTCATTGGACCGCCAGAACAGGTAAAATTCCCCTGAACTGAACCCGGAATTCGCCATGACCCATCGCATCGCCCCCAGCATCCTGTCCGCCGATTTCGCCCGCCTGGGTGAAGAGGTAAAGGCGGTTGTTGCTGCCGGCGCAGACCTCATCCATTTCGACGCCATGGACAACCATTACGTGCCTAACCTCACCATAGGCCCGATGGTGTGCCAGGCGATCCGCCCGCTGGTGCAGGTGCCGATTGATGTGCATCTGATGGTAAAGCCGGTTGACCGCATCATCCCGGACTTTGCCAAGGCCGGCGCCAACATTATCTCGTTTCACCCCGAGGCTTCCGAACACATTGATCGTACGATTGGACTGATCAAGGAACAGGGCTGCAAGGCCGGACTGGTATTCAATCCGGCGACGCCCCTGCATTTTCTTGACCATGTAATCGACAAGCTCGATCTGGTGCTGATCATGTCGGTCAATCCGGGTTTCGGCGGGCAGTCGTTTATTCCCGGCGCGCTGGCCAAGATCAAGGCTGTGCGCGAACGCATTGCACGCAGTGGCCGCGACATCTGGCTTGAAGTGGATGGCGGCGTCAAAACCGACAACATTGCCGAGATTGCCAAGGCAGGTGCCGACACCTTTGTTGCCGGTTCCGCCATTTTCGGCGCTGGTGACTACAAGGCCACAATCACCGCGATGCGTGCTGCGCTGGCGAAATCCTGATCTCACTTTTCGTATCCCGTGCGCAGCTTTCGCTGCGCAAGCCTGTCCTGTTACCGCACACATGAAAAAACAGTTTCCGCTTACCATCGAGGCCGTGATGATCGATCTCGACGGCACGTTGCTCGACACCATTCCCGATCTTGCTGCCGCCACCAACCTGATGCTTGAAGCACTCGGCGAAGACGTGTTGCCGCTGGATACCGTTCGCAATTTTGTCGGCAAGGGCATCCACCGGCTGGTTGAACGTGCGCTCGCGCGCGATATCGACGGCAAAGCCAGTACCGAAGCGATGGCGCGCGCGATGCCGGTGTTCGAGCGTTTTTATACCGAGGTCAACGGGCGTCACACCACTATGTATCCCGGCGTACGGGAAGGCCTGGAGCAGATGCGCGATGCCGGTTTCCGGCTCGCCTGCGTAACCAACAAGGCCGGCGCATTCACGCTGCCGCTGCTCGAGCGCAAGGGGCTGGCGTCATTTTTTGAACAGACGGTTTCCGGCGATACGCTGGCGCGTAAAAAGCCCGATCCGATGCAGTTGTTGCATGTCTGCGAGCAGTTCGGCATTGCGCCGGCACGCATGCTGATGGTCGGTGATTCGGGCAATGACGCCCTGGCAGCGCGTGCCGCCGGTTGTCCCGTGTTCTGCGTGCCCTACGGCTACAACGAGGGCCATGACGTGCAGACCCTTGATGTTGATGCTATAGTAGGCGCGCTGACTGATTGTATCCCTTTGATTAGAAAGCCTTAATCATGCTGCTCTCGATGAAGTGCGAAACCCGGACCGGAGCCTGGCGCTGGCGTTCCTGAACACGCGTTTGCCGCCGGACCGCCCTTTCGTACTTTTTTCGTGGAGCAAGACATGACCGAATCAGAATTCAATCGCCTCGCCGCAGCGGGTTACAACCGCGTGCCGCTGGTGCTCGAGACCTACGCCGATCTCGACACCCCCCTGTCGATCTATCTCAAGCTCGCCAACCAGCCGCAGACCTATCTGCTGGAGTCAGTAGTTGGCGGCGAACGTCACGGCCGTTATTCCTTCATCGGTCTGGCCGCGCGCACCCGCATCGAAGTGCGGGGTTATGACTGCACCGAAATCACCGATGGCCGCGAAGTGTTGCGCGAGCGCGCCGAAGACCCGCTGACTTTTGTCGAGAAGTATCTGCAGCGCTTCAAAGTGGCGACCGATCCGCGGCTGCCGCGTTTCTGCGGCGGATTGGTTGGTTATTTCGGCTATGACACGGTGCGTTATATCGAGAAACGCCTGGCCGCAGGCGCCACTAAGCGCGATGAACTGGGCACGCCGGACATCATGTTGCTGGTATCGGAAGAAATCGCCATCGTAGACAACCTGTCCGGAAAACTCTCGCTGGTGGTTTACGCCGAACCGGGCAAGCCCGGCGCCTACGCTGCCGCGCGCCAGCGGCTTTCCGATTTACTGACCAAGCTGCGTGCACCGGTAAAACTGCCGGAAAGCCTGCCGACGAAGTCAGAGCCGGCCGTATCCGGATTCGGTGAAGCGGCGTACTACAAAGCCGTAGACCGTGCGAAGCATTACATCTTTGAGGGCGACATCATGCAGGTGGTGCCGTCGCAACGCATGAGCAAGCCCTTCCATGCGACGCCGCTGTCGCTGTATCGTGCGCTGCGTACTCTGAATCCCTCGCCTTACATGTTCTATTTCGACTGCGGCGATTTCAACGTCGTCGGCGCCTCCCCCGAAATCCTTGCGCGGCTGGAAGGCGACACGGTGACGGTGCGGCCGATTGCCGGAACCCGCCGCCGCGGCGCGACGCCGGAAGAAGATGCGGTGCTCGCCGAAGAGTTGCTGGCGGACGCCAAAGAACGCGCCGAACACATCATGCTGGTCGATCTCGGGCGCAACGATGCCGGCCGTGTCGCGCAAACCGGCAGCGTGCGCGTCACCGAACAGATGGTGATCGAACGTTATTCACACGTGATGCATATCGTTTCCAATGTCGAGGCGCGTTTGAAGCCGGGGTTGAACGCGATTGACGTGTTGCGCGCGACATTCCCGGCAGGCACCGTATCGGGTGCGCCGAAAGTAAGGGCGATGGAAATCATCGATGAACTGGAGCCGGTGAAACGCTGCATCTACGCCGGCGCCGTCGGTTATCTCGGATTCCACGGCAATATGGATGTGGCCATCGCCTTGCGCACCGCGGTGGTCAAGGACGGGAAATTGCATGTGCAGGCGGGCGGCGGCGTGGTTGCCGATTCGCAGCCGGAAGCCGAATGGCAGGAAACGCAGAACAAGGCGCGGGCGCTGCTGCGGGCGGCGGAAATGGCCGAAGCCGGTCTCGATACTCGCCTGGATTGAGGGGATCGCCATGTTACTGATGATCGATAATTACGATTCATTCACCTATAACCTGGTGCAGTATTTCGGCGAGCTCGGCGAAGAAGTCGCCGTGCATCGCAACGACGAAATTTCGGTCGACGACATCGCGCGCATGAAACCGGCGCGCATCGTGGTGTCGCCGGGTCCGTGCACACCCAACGAGGCGGGCGTATCGGTACCGGCGATCAAGGCTTTTGCCGGCAAGATTCCGATCCTCGGCGTCTGCCTCGGCCACCAGAGCATCGGTCAGGCTTTCGGCGGCAAAATCATCCACGCCAAACAGTTGATGCACGGCAAGACATCGCTGATTCAACACGAGAACACCGGCGTGTTCCGCGGGCTGCCGCAGCCCTTCTCGGCGACGCGTTATCACTCGCTGGTGATCGAACGCGCCAGCATTCCCGATTGTCTGGCAGTGACCGCATGGACCGATGACGGTGAAATCATGGGCGTGCGCCACAAGACGCTGGCGGTCGAAGGCGTGCAGTTCCATCCCGAATCAATCCTGACCGAACACGGCCATCAGATGCTGAAAAATTTCCTGGAGGACGCACCGCGATGAAACCGCAGGAAGCGCTGACGCGCATCATCGAACACCGCGAAATATTCCACGATGAAATGCTGTCGCTGATGCGGCAGATCATGAGCGGCGAAGTGTCGCCGGTACTGATTGCGGCACTGGTCGCCGGACTGCGTGTCAAAAAGGAAACCATCGGCGAAATCGCTGCGGCGGCAACGGTGATGCGCGAGTTCGCAACCCAAGTGCCGGTCCCTGATACGCAGGAACTGATCGACACCTGTGGCACAGGTGGTGATTCCGCACATACATTCAATGTTTCAACGGCGGCAATGTTTGTTGCAGCGGCAGCGGGTGCAAAAATCGCCAAACACGGCGGACGGTCGGTCTCCAGCAAATCGGGCAGCGCCGATGTGCTGGAGTTGCTAGGCGCAAATATCAACCTGAAGCCCGAAGCGGTGGCGCAGTCGATTGCTGAAACCGGCATCGGCTTCATGTTTGCACCGAATCACCACAGCGCGATGAAACATGCGGCGCCGGTGCGCCGCGAACTGGGCGTGAAAACGATCTTCAATATCCTCGGTCCGCTGACCAATCCCGCAGGCGCAAAACAGCAGGTGATGGGCGTGTTCCATGCGGATCTGGTCGGCATCCAGGCGCGCGTGCTGCAGCGGCTGGGCAGCCGCCGGGTGATGATCGTGCACGGGCTCGAAGGGCTGGATGAATTGTCGATCAGCGGACCAACGGCGGTTGGGGAGTTGAAGGACGGTGCGGTACGTGAATACATGGTGGCGCCCGCGGATGTCGGCTTGAAGACCCACAACAATGCAGCGATCCGCGTCGACGGGGTCGAGCAATCGCGCGACATGATGCTGGCGGCGCTGGATAACAAAGAAGGTGCGGCGCGGGATATCGTTGTGCTGAATGCTGGCGCCAGCATTTACATCGCCGGCAAGGCGCCGACGCTGGTGGATGGGGTGCAGCAGGCGCTGGCCGTGCTGGCCAGCGGGGCTGCGCGCAAGAAGCTAGACCAGTTTGTTGCGTTCACGAAAAGTCATGGCTGACATCCTGCAGCGGATCATGGCCGTCAAGGCCGAAGAAGTTGCTGCTGCGCAGGCGCAATTATCACTGTCGCAGGTACAGTCGGCAGCCCGAGCGGCTTCGCCGGTCCGCGATTTTGCCGGCGCAATCCGCGCAAGAATCACCGCCGGCCGGTCTGCTGTGATTGCAGAGGTCAAAAAGGCCAGTCCGAGCAAGGGGGTGCTGCGCGAGCAGTTTGACCCGGCGGCGATTGCCGCCAGCTACGAGCGCCACGGCGCAGCTTGCCTGTCGGTGCTGACCGATCGCCAGTTTTTCCAGGGCAAGCTCGAAGACCTGAAGGCGGCGCGTGGGGCGTGCAGCCTGCCGGTGCTGCGCAAGGACTTCATGATGGACCCCTATCAGGTCTATGAAGCCAGGGCGGCCGGTGCCGACTGCATCCTGCTGATTGTCGCCGCGCTGACCGCAGATAAACTTCACGAACTTGAAGCTGTTGCGATCGAACTCGGCTTGTCAGTGCTGGTCGAAGTGCATGATGGTGCAGAACTGGAAACCGCGCTGCAGTTGAAATCGCCGTTGATCGGCATCAACAACCGCAACCTGCGCACGTTTGAAACTACGCTGGATACGACGCTCGGACTGTTGTCCCGGGTTCCGGGAGACCGTCTGGTGATTACCGAAAGCGGTATCCTGAAACCCGAGGATGTGGTGCGGATGCGTGCCCACCAGGTGCATGGCTATCTGGTCGGTGAGGCGTTCATGCGCGCGCCTGATCCCGGCGTTGAACTCGAACGGTTATTCGGGAAGTAAACGGAAAAGAGGCGAGCTGACATGCTGCGTATCGACGATCTGATCATCGGTTTCGACAAGGGCCTGCGCACGGTGTTTGCGCAGGCGCGCAGCGTGCGGCCGGTCCCCGGCGAAACCCTGCCCGAAGCGGATATGGATGCCGCCCAGCGCGCGCAGGCTGCAGCGCTGATGCGTGTCAATCACAGCGGTGAAATCTGTGCGCAGGCACTGTATCAGGGGCAGGCGATGACGGCGCGCGACAGCGCTGCGCGCGCTGCGCTGGAGCAGGCTGCCCGGGAAGAGACTGAACATCTGGCGTGGACGGAAAGCCGCATCAATGAATTGGGTGGCCGAAAAAGCCTGCTCAACCCGCTCTGGTATGCCGGGTCATTTGCCATTGGTGCCGCGGCAGGCCTGCTCGGTGATAAATGGAATCTGGGTTTTCTCGCTGAGACCGAGCGCCAGGTAGGGCGTCATCTGGAAGGGCATCTTGCCCGTTTGCCCGCGGCTGACGAAAAAAGCCGCGCAATTGTCGAACAGATGCGCGACGACGAGGCGCGCCATGCAGCCACCGCGCTTGAGCATGGCGGTGCCGAACTGCCGGCGCCGGTCAAGGCGGCGATGCAGGTTTCATCGAAAGTGATGACCAGCGCAGCCTACATCGTCTGATACGGCGCTGCCGGATCAGGCAGCGCCGGGTTCGCGAATTTCGAAATCGTGGGTGATGGCAGCGGTTTTGCCGAGCATGATCGAGGCCGAGCAGTATTTTTCTGCCGTTAAATGAACCGCCCGTTCAACCTGCGCCGGTTTCAACCCGGTGCCGGTCACGATGAAATGGAAATGGATTTTGGTAAAGACCTTGGGGTCTTCCTCGGCACGTTCGGCATCGATTTCGACGACGCAGTCAGTAACCGGCGCGCGTGATTTCCGCAGGATGTGCACGACGTCGTAAGCAGTGCAGCCGCCGGTGCCCATCAGCACCACTTCCATCGGCCGCGGCCCCAGGTTGCGGCCGCCTCCTTCCGGTGCGCCGTCCATCAGAAAGGCATGGCCGCTGCCGGATTCGGCGATGAATGAAACTTTTTCAACCCATTTGATGCGTGCTTTCATGGAATCTCCCGTCAGGCTTGTGCCAGCAGGCGCAAACGATACCAGACTGTACCGATCACTTCGCGAAAGAACAACGCGCTGTCGAGCAGTGCCGATGCGTCGGGCAGGAAATGCTGTAATGAGAGCGGGTGGCGCGTGGCGTGGGCGGTTGGTGCGGCGATGACCTCAAAGCCGGTGTGCTCAAACGCCAGTCGTGCGCGCGGCATATGCCAGGCATGGGTGACCAGGCCGATGCGCCGGATGCCTTCCTTGTCGAGCAGTTCACGGGAGAGCCGCGCATTTTCCAGCGTATTGGCCGAACGGCCTTCGCTCCAGCGTACGGGTATTGCAAATTCCTGCTCCAATGCGCGGCGCATGGTCTGCGCCTCGTCGGTGGCGCTGCCTTCGGGACTGCCGCCGCTGACCAGAACCGGCAAACCGGTACTGCGCTGCAGTACAGCTGCATAGCGCAGGCGGACAAGACCCATGGTGGCCACAGTATCTCCGCCATATTCCGGGGCCTGCGCATACTTGCCGCCGCCGAGCACGACGATGGCCTGCGCGTTTTTTAACTGTCCGGCTTCAAACGGAGGCGCTTCCCACTGTTGCAGCAGAAAGGTCGCGGTAATCGGCATGGCCAGCAGATAAAGGCCGGCGGTGGCGGTAATCAGCAGTGTACGGCCGGTCCGCGGGCGGCTGCGCAGGAGTGCCAAACCGGCACAGAGGCCGACAATCAGCAGGCCGGGAGGAATCAGCAGCGCGGTCAGCGTATTGATCAGTTGCCAGGACAGCATATTTAAATATTTGTTTTTAAAGGAATTTTATTGCCATTCCGGGGGTGCTTCTCGACATTTGCTGCAGTACAGCAGTTTGACACAGACGCTTGATTTCCCATAGAATTCGCGGTTTCCCTGAAACGCCAAGAACACGCAGGAACAAGCATGAAGACCTATTCCGCAAAACCGAGCGAAGTTAAACGCGACTGGTACGTCGTCGATGCATCCGACAAGGTGCTGGGCCGTCTCGCCGCCGAAATCGCACACCGCCTGCGTGGCAAGCACAAGCCTGAGTTCACGCGTCACATCGACACCGGCGATTTCATCGTCGTGGTCAATGTCGAGAAACTGCGCGTCACCGGCAACAAAGCCAAGGACAAGCTGTATAACCGTCACAGCGGTTATCCCGGCGGTCTCTACACGACCAACTTCGAGAAAATGCAGGCCAAACACCCGGCCCGCGTTCTTGAAAAGGCGGTCAAAGGCATGCTGCCCAAGGGCCCCCTTGGTTATGCAATGCTGAAAAAGATGAAGGCCTATGCCGGTACGGATCATCCGCATACCGCGCAGCAGCCCAAGACCCTCGAAATCTAGGACTAGACAACATGGCAGCTGTTCAAAAGAACTACGGCACCGGCCGGCGCAAAAGTGCAGTGGCCCGCGTGTTCCTGAAGCCCGGCAAGGGCAGCATCGTCGTCAACGGCAAACCGGTTGACGAGTTCTTCTCGCGCGAAACCGGCCGCATGGTTGTGCGTCAGCCGCTCGCGCTGATCGAGAAACTCGACAGCTTTGATATTGCCGTAAACGTGACCGGTGGTGGTGAGTCCGGCCAGGCGGGCGCTGTTCGTCACGGCATTACCCGTGCCCTGATTGATTATGACGAAACGCTGAAGCCCGTCCTGCGTAAAGCCGGTCTGGTGACGCGCGATGCCCGCGAAGTGGAGCGCAAAAAAGTCGGTTTGCGCAAGGCGCGGCGGCGCAAGCAGTTCTCCAAGCGTTAACGCGTACTGGAAGAACCGAAGTTCGGACAAGGCCGCCTCAGGGCGGCTTTGTCGTCTCTGGCGGTATCGTTGCCAAAGAGCGACGATCAATTTGGCGTTTTGACCGGTTGAGGAGTTGCCACGCATGATTGGGAAGACCATCAAGGTTGGTATCGTAGGGGGCACCGGGTACACCGGTGTCGAACTGCTGAGACTGTTGTCGCAGCATCCTCACACAGAGCTGCGCGCGATTACTTCGCGCAAGGAAGCGGGCATGGCAGTGGCGGAGATGTTTCCGAACCTGCGCGGTCATGTTGACCTGAAATTCAGCGAACCGGCAGCGGCAGGCCTTGAAAACTGCGACGTCGTTTTTTTTGCCACTCCCAATGGCGTGGCGATGCAGGAAGCACGCGCACTGGTTGATGCCGGCGTGCGCATCGTCGATCTGGCCGCTGATTTCCGCATTCGCGATGTTGCGGTGTGGGAGCAATGGTACAAAATGAAACACGCTTGCCCGGAGCTGGTGTCGGAGGCTGTCTATGCGTTGCCTGAAGTCAATCGCGAACAGATCCGCAAGGCGCGGGTCATTGCCAACCCTGGTTGTTATCCGACCGCGGTCCAACTCGGCTTCCTGCCGCTGATCGAGTCGGGTTGCATCGATCTCGCGCACCTCATTGCCGATGCAAAATCCGGAGTTTCAGGTGCCGGTCGCAAGGCGGAGACCCACATTCTGCATGCCGAGGCCGCCGATAATTTCAAGGCCTACGGCGTATCGGGTCATCGTCATCATCCGGAGATTTCTCAAGGCCTGGCGCGTGCCGCCGGCCGCGACGTCAACCTGGTGTTTGTGCCGCATCTGACGCCGATGATCCGCGGCATACATGCAACGCTGTATGCGCAATTGACCAAAGAAGTCGATCTGCAGTCGCTGTACGAAAAACGTTATGCCGGCGAAGCCTTTGTCGACGTAATGCCCCCAGGCAGTCATCCGGAAACGCGTTCCGTGCGCGGTGCCAATCTTTGCCGCATTGCCGTGCATCGTCCTCAGGGCGGTAACACCGCAGTCGTGCTTTCGGTGATCGACAACCTGGTCAAGGGCGCTGCCGGTCAGGCCGTGCAGAACATGAATCTGATGTTCGGTCTGGCGGAAGACGCCGGCCTCAAGCAGGTTGCGCTGCTGCCGTAACAGCATGAAACGCAAACTCAAGATGTTTGCGCGTCGCTTCGGCATCGATGCGCCGCAACTCTCGGTGCGTCCCCACATGCCCTGGTACTGGAGGTGGCTGGGCATGGCGGCCATGGTTGCAGCGACCTGCGGCGTTGCCTGGTTTACTTACGACTTTGGTCTTGAATATGCCGGTTTCCGTAAGGGCGAGGCAACGAAACTGCGCGAAAAGCTTGATGAAACAGTGCGGCTCCAGCAGGTGGAACTGAACGAGTTGAACGCACGTACAGCAGCGGCTGAACGACAATTGCAGATCGAACGTGCCACGTACGGTGATCTGGCCAAACAGGTCAAGGCGCTGGAGCAGGAAAACGCGACCCTGAAAGAAGATCTCGCGTTTTTTCAGTCGCTGACCGCGACTGGCAAGGAGGGCGCAATCAGCGTCAACCGTTTTCGCATGGTTCCGGACTCGTTGCCGGGCGAATACCGCTACCAGCTGCTGCTGGTTCAGGCCGGCGAGCGTGCCAAGGAATTTCAAGGCCGCCTGCAGTTTGTATTGAACCTGCAGCAGGATGGTCGTAAAGTAACCCTGATGATTCCCGAGTCGGGGCGCGCTGATGCCAAGGAGTATCAGGTCAACTTCAAGCTGTTCCAGCGGGTCGAAGGATTGTTGCGGATCGCACCGAATGCCACCGTCAAGGGGTTGCAGGTCCGGATCTTTGAAGGTAATTCCGATACACCGAAGTTGACGCACAACGTCAACATTTCCTAGTTGGAGGTTTACATGTTTGGCAACAAGAACAAACCGAACAAGCCCCAGAACCGCATCGATTGCCTGATTGGTGCCGGCACCGAAATCAAGGGCGACATGACTTTCGATGGCGGCTTGCGCGTCGATGGCCGCGTTCACGGAAATGTTGTTTCCGTCGAAGGCAAACCCGGAACGTTGGTGCTTTCGGAAGCGGCGCGAATCGAAGGTGAAATCCGTGTTTCGCACGTGGTTATCAACTGCACGGTGGTCGGGCCGGTGCATGCCGCCGATTACGTGGAACTCCAGAGCAAAGCCAATGTCACTGGTGATATCTATTACCGTACCCTGGAAATGCATCTGGGCGCAGTCGTGCAGGGCCGGCTGGTTTATCAGGATGGCAGCAAGACCGACAAGGTTGTTCAGTTCAAACCCGCATCGGCGGATTGACCCGCAGTCACGACGGCGGTGATAATGATCGTTGTCAGCATTTCCGAATCAGGAGCAAGCCATGAATGCAGTCTCTGAAGTTGTGATGCCCGAACCTCTGGTGTTTACCGATAACGCCGCGGCAAAAGTTCGGCAGTTGATCGATGAGGAGGGCAACACCGAACTCAAGCTGCGCGTATTCGTCACGGGCGGCGGCTGTTCAGGTTTCCAGTACGGCTTTACCTTTGATGAAACCGTCAACGATGACGACATGTCACTGAACAAGGGCGGCGTCACGCTGCTGATTGATCCGATGAGCCTGCAGTATCTCACCGGCGCCGAGATTGATTATCAGGAAAATGTCGAGGGCGCGCAGTTCGTCATCAAGAATCCGAACGCCAGTTCCACCTGCGGTTGTGGTTCGTCTTTTTCCGCATAAGAAGCACATTCAGATTTGAAACAACGGGGGTGCGAGCCCCCGTTTTTTCTGAATCAGGCTGGGTAGATCGTACCCAGTATGCGAAGTCCACGTGCACCGGTAACCCGGGGCAGATTGCCGGGTTCGCGCGCAATTGCACGTGCCGCCAGCCATGCAAATGCAGCCGCTTCCACGGCTTCAGCGGCGATACCGAGATCGTCCGTGAGTGCAATGCGGCGCCCGGGCAGCAGCGCGCTAATCCGGTTCAACAAGGTATCGTTACGCGCGCCTCCACCGCAGAAATAAATCTCCGGGGCATTTGTGCAATGCCTGTCCAGTGCTTGCGCAATGCCGGCGGCTGTCAGTTCACACAGTGTTGCCTGTACGTCTTCCGGGAGTTCATGACCGGACAACGCATTGCGCACCCAATCCAGATTGAAACTTTCGCGACCGGTACTTTTGGGTGGGAGCCGGGTAAAAAAATCGTGGGCCAGCAGACGCTGGGCCAGTTCGGGCAATACGCGGCCGCTGGCCGCCCAGGCACCGCCGGCGTCGTAAGGCTGGTTGCGATGAGCCATGATCCACGCATCCATCAGCGCGTTGCCGGGTCCGCAATCAAAACCGGTGACTTCTCCGTTCACCGGCAGATAGCTGATGTTGGCGATGCCGCCAATGTTCACGATTGCGCGGGAAAACTGTGATGATGCGAAAACGGATTGGTGAAACGCCGGCACCAGCGGCGCACCTTCACCGCCGGCAGCAATGTCACGGCTGCGGAAATCACATACCACGCTGATGCCGGTAAGTTCGACGAGAAGCGCGCCGTTGACCAACTGCGTGGTGTAACCGCTATTCGGTTGATGGCGCACGGTCTGTCCATGGCAGCCGATGGCGACGATGTCATGTGCGGCGACGCTTGTTTGTGCGAGCAGTGTCTGCACGATGGCGGCAGAACCCAGCGACAGCGCATTGGCAGCCTGTGCTGCGCGATGCAGTTCGTTTTCACCGGTTTGATTAAGGGCCATCAGCGTTTCACGCAATTGCGGCGGGAAAGGCTGATGAACCAGTGCGCGCAGGGCAGGGGTGGTGCCGAGATCAAGCAGCGCGGCGTCGATGCCATCCATGCTGGTGCCCGACATCAACCCGATGTACAGACCGGGCGTCACGGCAGGAATTATTGTGCGGCGGTAGTGCGCACTTGCCGAACAAGGGCAAGGCGCTCGGCCAGAGGCCTGGCGGTTTCTTCAAAAGCCATGCGATGCTGCGGGGCCAGCGGAGGAGCTGGCGGCATTGCGACCCGCAGCGGATCCTGGTGGACGTCGTTGATGCGGAATTCGTAATGGAGGTGCGGGCCGGTGGCCACGCCGGTGCTGCCGACAAAGCCGATGACATCACCTTGAGTCACACGCCTGCCTTTTTGCATGCCCTGCGCAAAGCCCGACAGATGTCCGTACCAGGTGGTGTATTTGGACTGGTGACGCAATACGACCAGATTGCCGTAGCCGCCTTGCCGGCCGACGAATTCGACGATGCCGTCGCCAGTGGCCTTGACCCGGGTTCCGGTCGGTGCAGCGTAATCGACGCCTTTGTGCGCACGCCAGGTCTGCAACACGGGATGGAAACGTGACATCGAGAAGCCCGAGCTCACCCGGGAGAATTCCAGCGGTGAACGCAGGAAAGCCTTGCGGATGTTCTTGCCGTCAGGCGTGTAGTAGCCGCCTTCGCCGTCGGGATTCTGGAACCACACGGCCTGGAAGGTCTTGCCGTTGTTGACGAATTCGGCGGACAGCAGGCGCCCGGTCTTGACCGGCTCGCCCTGGTGATACTGCACTTCGTACACTGCCGCGAAACGGTCACCCTTGCGCAGGTCGCGGTGGAAGTCGATATCGGTGGAAAACACTTCGGCAATCTGCACGGCCACGGCGTCCGACATGCCGGCGGCGTCGGTGGCAGCAAACAATGACGAGCGGATTTCGCCGGAACGCATGTGGATGCGGGTTTCAACTTCAGCTGCACCCTCGGAAATCACCAGCGCGTCACCCTCGCGGTCGATTTTCAGCAAGTGCGTGCCGTTCAGGTAGCGCAGAGACAGCAACTGGCCGGCAGCTGTAGTTTGAGCCCGGATAGTGCGCCCCGGGATCAGGCGGTACAGAGCGCGGGCTTCGGACGTGCGCTGCATGATCTGGGCAGCGCTGCTGTCGTCGATCTGCAGTCGCTGCAAAACGGAAGCAATGGTATCGCCGCGTTCAATGCGCGCTTCGCGCCAGTAGCTTTCCATTGCATCGCTGGTGATCGACAGCGACGGCAGGGTGATCTGTTCGACGACACTGGTGCGTTCAATGGTGTCGGTAGAGGTATCGGGGGCAATACCGAAGGCGGCCATGATGCCGACGAACGGCAGGAGAAGCGCCAGCAAGACGCGACGCAAAGCGCTGCCATGAAGCAAGGCGCTGAGCTTTTGCGTTAAAATCGCGAATCGCACGTTTGGCATGCGCTTCCTTGTTGATTTGCAACGGATTTAGGCCTGATTCAAGGCCGGGATTTGCAGCGGAAATCAGCGCGAAGCTTAGCAGAAACCCCGCCGCGGGAAAACCCGTTTTTTGCCTGATCGCAGTCCTGAAAAAACCCGGAAAAAGTCCCTGAAAACCATGATTACCATTGACGGCCAGATCGAGATCATCCGCCGTGGCTGTGACGAATTGCTGCGCGAACCGGAATTACGTGAAAAGCTGGCGACCGGCCGGCCGTTGCGCGTCAAGGCGGGCTTTGATCCGACGGCACCGGATTTGCACATTGGCCACACGGTATTGATCAACAAGCTGCGCCAGTTCCAGGAATTGGGGCATCACGTGCTTTTCCTGATCGGCGACTTCACCGGTATGATCGGCGACCCGACCGGAAAAAACGCCACCCGCCCGCCGCTGACCCGCGAAGAAGTCGCGCGCAACGCCCAGACCTATACCGAGCAGGTGTTCAAGATTCTTGACCGGTCGCGCACCGAGGTCGTGTTCAACTCGACCTGGATGGACAAGATGAGCGCGGTCGACATGATCAAGCTGGCGGCCACCCACACCGTGGCGCGCATGCTCGAGCGCGACGATTTTTCCAAGCGTTACCGCGGTAACCAGCCCATCGCCATCCATGAATTCATGTATCCGCTGGTGCAGGGCTACGACTCGGTCGCGCTAAAGACCGACATCGAACTCGGCGGCACAGACCAGAAATTCAACCTGCTGATGGGGCGTGAACTGCAGAAACACCACGGCCAACCGGTCCAGTGCATTCTCACCATGCCACTGCTTGAGGGACTGGACGGTGTCAACAAGATGTCGAAGTCGCTGGGCAATTACGTCGGCATCCAGGAGGCTCCGAATGAAATCTTCGGCAAACTGATGTCGATCTCCGACGAGTTGATGTGGCGTTACATTGAGCTGCTGTCCTTCGAACCTCTGGAAACCATCCGCAGCTGGCGCGAAGCAGTGAAGGCCGGACGCAATCCGCGCGACATCAAGGTCGGTTTTGCGCAGGAAATCGTTGCGCGATTCCATGGCGCTGATGCGGCGACGGCTGCGCTGGCCGACTTCGAAGCCCGTTTCCGCCGCGATGAAATTCCTGCCGACATGCCGGAAGTCACACTGACGGCTGAAGGGGATGGACTGCAGATTGCTGCCGTGCTGAAGCAGGCAGGACTGACGGCGAGCACTTCGGATGCGTTGCGCATGCTGGCTCAGGGCGGCGTCAAAATGGACGGCGAAAAAATCACCGACAAATCGGTGACACTCGCGCGCGGAAGCCGTGTCGTGCTGCAGGTCGGCAAGCGCAAGTTCGCGCGCGTCAGCGTCAACTAAAAATAATAAATAAAATCAATTACTTATTGTTTATTTCAGACAGTCTCAGGCAGTGGCGCGGTAACGCTGCATGAACGTCCTGTCGATGCGATCCTTCCAGCGCCACACCCATGCACCGCTCAAAGCAAACGGTCCGTACGAAGCGACGGCATAACGATCGCCCGCACTGATCAACGCCAGTGCACGCGATTGCGGGCGATACTCAACCAAGGGTTTGCCGCGTAACGCGCGACGCAGGTTTTCCGTCAGCGGCGGACCCTGACGCACCGCATACACCCCGGACTTCGGCCGCGGTGCATCCACCACCGTTGCGATATCACCAGTCGCAAAAACGCCCGGATGTGACAACGATTGCAGGTGCTTGTCCACGGCAATGAAGCCCGCTGAATCAGTCTGCAAGCCGCTGGCCCGTGGCCATGCCGGCGCTGCGGCGCCGGTGACCCAGATGACTTCATCGAAAGCGATCTGTTCGCCGCCTCGCAGCAATAAAGTTCCCGGTGAGGCGCGTTCAACCGCAGTATCCAGGCGTACGGTGATGCCCTGATTCTGGAGAATGCCCATGAACTGTTGCCGTACTCCGGGCGGATGTATGCCGAGGATCGCCGGTCCGTCACCGATCAGCGTGAATGTTGCACGTCCGCCATCACCGGAAATGCAGTGCCGCATGGCCAGCACGACTTCAACGCCAGCTGCACCGGCGCCGACTACGACGATCTGCAGCGGCCGCGGCGCCGTTTTTGCCACTTCACGCAGTTGTGTCCAGTGTTCGAGGAATTGTGCGACCGGCTTTATCGCAATGCCGTGCTGCCTGGCGCCAAGGATCGGAGACAACACAGGTGTTGAGCCGGTGTCGATGGAAGTGACATCAAAGAATTGGTCGGGTGCATGGCCGCAGCGTGCAATGCGCGCGGTGAAATCGATTTCACCGACGCTGGCCTCGATGCGTGTAATGCCGGCCTGAGCGCAGAGGGCATCCAGGTCAATATGGCATTCGTCGTGGCTGTAGTGCCCTGCGATATAGCCCGGCAACATCCCTGAGTAGGGCGTATGGCGATCAGGGCTGACCAGGCTGACAGTGACGTCCGGTTCAGGCGCAAGTCCCCAGCGGCGGATCACCTCGACATGACTGTGCCCGCCGCCGATCAGCAGCAGGTGTTTGGGCATTGCCTGGTTACTGCGTTTTCCAGACCTCTTGCAGTCGCGCCTGGCGCCCGCAACTGGTTTTGTAATAGTTATAGCGGATCGGATTTTTTTTGTAGTAATCCTGGTGGTACTCCTCGGCCACATAAAATTCGGCGGCGCGCGTGATCAGGGTGCGGATCTCTCCGGCAAAGGGTTTGGTTTTCTGCAGGGTGTTTTTCGAAGCCTCCGCAGCTTTGCGCTGAGCATCGTCGTGAACAAAGATTTCGCTGCGGTACTGCGGGCCGTGATCGCAGAACTGGCCGTTGGCCTGGGTCGGATCAATGTTGCGCCAAAAGGCATCAAGCAACTGTGCGTAAGTGACTTTTGACGGGTCGTAGACCACCTGCACCACCTCATTGTGTCCTGTGTTGCCGGCAGAAACCTGCGGGTAAGTCGGATTTTTCAAATGTCCGCCCATGTAGCCGGACGTGGTCGAAATTACGCCAGGCACTTTGTCGAAGGCTTCTTCGACGCACCAGAAACAGCCGCCACCGAATGTGGCTTTTGCAGTCGCTGGAACTGGCGCGGTCGCTTGTGCCGCTGCCAGCAACGGTGCGCAGAGCAGCATGGACAACGCCAGGCGCTGAAAAATCGCTTTCAAAATCATATACATCGTTGATGTCTCCCGAATAAAACCAGTATATCGGATAATTCCGCCTCGTCCGCCCGGTGTGCCAGGTGGTTGCCCATTAGTGGAGAAAACATGCGTCGCATTACACTCACCCAGTATTTAGTCGAACAGCAGCGCGAAAAAGGCGTTGTTTCCGCGGAGCTGCGCCTGCTCATCGAAGTCGTTGCCCGCGCCTGTAAATCAATCAGCAATGCCGTCAGCAAGGGTGCGCTGACCGGTATCCTGGGCAATGCCGGCAGTGACAACGTTCAGGGAGAGGCCCAGAAAAAGCTCGATGTCATTTCCAACGAAGTGCTGCTCGAAGCCAATGAGTGGGGCGGCCACCTCGCGGCGATGGCCTCCGAGGAAATGGAACATCCCCACCAGATTCCCAACCGTTATCCGCGCGGCGAATACCTGCTGCTGATGGATCCGCTCGACGGATCGTCCAACATCGACGTCAATGTTTCCATCGGCACCATTTTTTCAGTGCTGCGCTGCCCTGAAGGCATCACTCCCGACGAACAGGCATTTCTGCAGCCCGGATCGAAGCAGGTGGCGGCTGGATTTGCCGTCTATGGCCCTTCGACCATACTCGTGCTCACCGTCGGCAACGGTGTTGCCGGTTTTACGCTTGACCGCGAACTGGGCAGCTGGGTGCTGACCCAGCCGAAAATCGAAATTCCCGCAGATACCGCCGAATTTGCCATCAACATGTCGAATCGCCGCAACTGGGGTGCACCGGTTACCCGTTACATCGACGAATGCCTGGCCGGCAAGACCGGCCCCCTGGGCAAGGACTACAACATGCGCTGGGTGGCTTCAATGGTCGCCGACGTCTACCGCATCCTGTCGCGCGGCGGCATTTTCATGTATCCGCAGGATGCCAAGCACAAGGAAGGCCGCCTGCGTTTGATGTACGAAGCCAATCCGATGGCGATGATCGTCGAACAGGCCGGTGGTGCCGCAACCAATGGCACGCAGCGCATCCTCGATGTGCAGCCGACCAAGTTGCATCAACGCGTCGGCGTCATTCTCGGCTCGCGGAATGAAGTGGAACGGGTGACCGGTTATCACAAGGCCGGGTAAGTCCCTGTCAGGTTTCGGCCGTTGCGGCGACTGATGATTCAACCATAACGGAAGGATGCGCGATGACGGCTGAAACGGGCAATGCAGGGGGGCGCGAGGTGGCTACGCTGGGCGGAGGCTGCTTCTGGTGCCTGGAAGCAGTATTCGATGGCCTGGCCGGTGTTGATGCCGTTGAGTCGGGCTACAGCGGCGGGCACCTAGAAAATCCGACCTATGACGATATCTGTGGCGGTGATACCGGCCATGCCGAGGTGGTGCGTATCACCTTCGATCCTGCAGTGGTCAGTTTTGCCGATCTGCTGGAGGTGTTTTTTGTCATTCACGATCCGACCACGCTGAATGCGCAGGGCAACGACATCGGCACGCAATACCGCTCGGTGATCTTTTTTCACACGCCGCAGCAGAAAGCGACTGCAGAGGCGGCCATCAGAAATATGGCAGACGCCGGCGTCTTCCCGCGTCCGATCGTCACCGAGGTGACACCGGCGCCGCACTTTTACGTGGCCGAGCCCTACCACCAGGAATATTTTGAAAACAACCCGCGGCAGCCCTATTGCCAGTATGTGGTGGCGCCCAAGGTGGCCAAGTTCCGCGCCAAATTTGCCGCGCGCGTGAAGAAGTAAAGAGGCGCTCAGCCCGCCTGTGCGCGGTGGCGCGCCGCAGCCACGATGGCCCGCGCCAACTTGACCAGCGTCAGTGGCGCCGAACCCTCCGCCTTGTTGTTGGCGATGATTGTGCATTCATGTCCGGCGCTGATGGTGGCCATGCACAGTTGCGCAATGGAATCACGCGTTGCGCTGTCTTCATCAACCAGCTGGTCGAACGGCGTGAAGCGTGTACGCGCCTCCTCGTAGGTATAGCCTGCCTTCAGGTTCCAGCGGATCAACAGGGGTCCGGAGCCGAATCCCGACATGGCGGCGGCCTGCGCTGCAACCGGCGGCATCCGCGGATGTATGCCGACGCAATAACGCACACCGACTTCCTTCAGCGAGGCAAAAAAACGCCGGGTGATCACGCGGTCATCGCGAACCTCGATGGCATACATGGGCCCCTGCGGCAGGCGATGGAGAAATTCCTGCAGCTGGGCAATGAAACGTTCCGGCGCGCGCGTCAGCATGCGGCCCAAAGGCGGAAACTGGAACAGCAATGTTCCCGTTTTTGCACCCAGACCTTCGCACACCGGACCGACAAAATGTTCAAGCGCATAAGCTGCGTCAAGGAACTGCGGATTGGCGGCGCCGCGGAAACCACTGTCGCCCGGCAGCCACTGGCTGGTCAGCAGACTGGGTGCCTTGACGACGAAGCGGAAATGATCAGGAACCTGTTCGGCATAGGCCGCATATTGCCGGGATGACAGCGGTGCATAAAACGAACGGTCTACACCGACCGTGCTGAACAGAGGATGCTGCGAATAGGCTGTCAGCCCCTGTCGCGACAGATCGCCTGGTGCCACGGTGTCTGTCCATACGATTCCGCGCCAGCCGGGGAAATGCCACGACGATGTGCCAAGACGCACGCCTGGCGGAAGCTGCCGGGCGAGGTCGCGCGCCTCCGGGGAAGGTTCTGCTGCAACGATGGTGGCAGCGCGAGGCACGCCTGGGCGCGCACCCTCAAAAAGTGAGAGTTGTTTTGCCATAGGATGCGGATTTACCCGGGTTGGTGCCCTGTGGTGTCACCGTGCGGCGACGCAACGCGGTTTATGCATGGGTCGAGAATGATGTAGACAGACAATTCAAATTCCCCCACTAGGTCATTGATTTGTTTCCGCTCTTGCACCGCAGCCATGGTGTCCGGATCAGCCGACGGGGGCTTTGTTATTGTGCGGCGAGTCGCGCGCAGATTCAAACGAATTACATCCTGACGGCATTTTGGTTGGTACGCACTGACATTTTCCCTATGGCATTGTCGCGTTTTCCCTCTGGAAAAGCGTTGACAAAGGCATTTTCCCTCGGCATTCTCTCGACACCGTGCAATACACGGCAAAGCAGACTAACCTGAACTCTGAACTTATATTCAGTCACCTAACGGGAGATCCATCGATGGCTGCAAAGAAAAAAGCGACCAAGAAACCTGCTGCTAAGAAAAAGAAAGCCGCGGCGAAACGTAAACCCAATGCCGCATTCATGAAGCCGATGCAGCCGAGCGCAGCGCTCGGAGCGGTGATCGGCAACGGCGCGCAACCGCGTACCGAAGTCACCAAAAAAATCTGGGCCTACATCAAGAAGCATGGCCTGCAAGACAGCAAGAACCGCCGCAACATCAACGCTGACGAGAAACTGAAAGAAGTTTTCGGCGGCAAGAAACAGGTGTCGATGTTTGAAATGACCAAACTGGTCAACAAGCACCTGAAATAAGCGGTTTTTCGCTATGAGAACCGGGGCGCTGCGGCGCCCCGATTTTTTTGTTTCATGTCTTGTGCACGGCTTTGCCGCGGCTGGTGTAGATGCCGCCCAGCAACAGCACTGCTGCCATGGTCCAGAACACCGGCGTCATGCCCATCGTGCTGCCGACGATGCCGAACAGCAACGGAATGCCCGCCTGCGTCACGTTCAGCAAAAAGGTGCGCACGCCGACCACCTCGCCGCCGCGTCCCGGCGGCGCCGTGTTGTAGAGCAGGGACATGATCATCGGTTGTGTACCGCCGATGGCCAGGCCGAGCACGAATGCGACGGTCATCAGCAATGACACGCTTTCGATCAATGGAAACACCGCCATTGCCGCGCCGGTGGCGAACATGCCGCCAATCAGCAGCGGCCATTCGCTGAGGCGATGAACGATTACAGGCAGCACCAGACGCACCAGGAAGATGGCTGCGCCGAACGAACCAAGAATCAACCCGATCACCGATGCCGACAATCCCAGTCGCGTGCCGTGGATGGGCGTGACAAAGGTGAACAGGTCCCAGGCCATCGACAGCACGGCACTGGCGACAAAAGCGCGGCGCAGGTCGCGGATGCGAAACAGGTCACCGACCCGTTTGCGGCCCTGGTCTGCAGGAGAGGCCGGATGTGCCGGCAGGTTCACCGGGTGCAGCAACATCAATACGATGGCGGTCAGGGTGCTGGCCCCGAGCAGCAGGAACGTCAAACGGTGGCCGATCAGGTCAATGGCAAATCCCGATATCGTCGGCCCGAGGAAACCGGATGTTGAAAACGCCAGTGCCAGCAGGCTGAAATTCCGCGAGCGCTGCTCCGGTGTGCCGAGCAAGCCCGCGACCTGGTTGACGCAGATATGTACCAGCATGAACCCGCTGCCGAGCACGGCGCTGACGACAAACAGCAGCTCGATGCGGGGCACCGCCGCGGCGAGCAGCAGCGCGCCCAGCGCAAGGCATGCGCCGATCATCAACGGTTTGCGCACACCGACACGGTCAATGGTGCGGCCCCAGCCGACGGCGAATACCAGCGGTACTGCCGCAAGCAGTGAAATCAGGATGCCGACCACCAGCGGCGTGGCGTTCAGGTGCAGCGCCAGCAGTGACAGCGTGACCCGGCTGCCGGAAAACGCCAGATGCAGCAACACCGTCAACAGCAGGATGAAGCGGATATTCATGCGGCAGTCCTTGGTGTTCGTGTCCACGACACCATCGCCACGCCGAGGCAGGTGATCGCAATGCCAGCCAGCGAGATTGCGGAGGGAACAACATCGAACATCAACAGCTCCAGTGCGACTGCAAAAATCGGTGTCAGATAGATCAGGCTGGTCACCCGCGTCGCGTGGCCCCGCCGCATCAGGGTGTGGAAGGCATTGACCGCGAGTATGGACGCGCCGATCACCAGAAACACGATAGAGCCGGCCAGCGACCACGACCAGCGCACCTCAGCACCTTCGATGAACCATGCCAGTGGCGCCAGAACGATGAAATTACTGACAAACTGGATCAGTGAAGCGGCCCGCAGATCGACCGAGGGACAATGCAGGCGCTGGTAAAGCGTGCCGACGGTGACTCCCGCCAGCGAAATGGTCACCGCCATCAGCGCGCCCAAAGTCGCTTCGCGAACATCGATCTTGTGCCAGACGATCAATGTGACACCGGCCAGTCCGATGGTGATCCCGGCCCATTGTGCAGGGCTCAAGTGTTCACGCATCCACCGACCTGCAAAAACAGCCGTCAGCAGGGGCTGAACCGACAGCAGCACAGCGGTAATGCCCGCAGAGAGGCCGAGATACTGCGAATAGTGACTGCCCCCGAGATGCACTGTATGCATCAGCAGGCCGGCAACGATCACGTGCCCCAGTTCGCGGCCTGAGGACGGCCATCGCGGCCTCAGCACAAGCGCCATCGCCGTCAGGCAGACGATGCCGAAAGCGAAGCGCAGCGACAGGAAGGTGAACGGTGCCGCGTGCTGCAGCCCGATCTTGGTCGCGAGAAAGCCCGACCCCCAGATCGCGACAAAATACCAGGCCAGCAGGGACTCGTAATGGCGGGCGGAAAGCGGGAAAGCCAAGATGGCGTGGCGGCAAAACTGTAAAGGCGCAGAGTATCACGCAGCCTGCAGGCAAGAACGGTTGCGCAAGGCAGTATGATGTGGACAAGGAGGCGTGTGAAATGACCCTGAAAATCGCAACTATTGCGCGACGTCCGTGGCTGCTGCTGGTGTTGCTGGTAGTGTTGTCCGGTTGCGCCAAGATCAATGTAGTGTCCGACGGCGCAGATACGCAACTGATGTTGCGCGGAAACGATCCAGTGGCTTATCACACTCTGGGCAGGGTGGTAACCGGCGATCCGCAGATCAAGGCGCAGCATGAGGGTGTGACTTATCGTTTTGCCGATGAGGAGCACCGCAGGATTTTTCTCGCTGCACCGCAGCGCTATGTGCCGGCCTATGGCGGTTTTTGCGCCAGCGGGGCGCCTTATGCGCTGAAAGCCAATATAGGTGCCGATACTTTCAAAATTGTTGACGGCCGGCTCTACCTCTTTGTTGTTGACGGCCGGCTCTACCTCTTTGGCAGTGACCGCTCATGCCGGCACTGGGAAATGGACCAGCAGAAGAATATTGCACTGGGTGATCGCTACTGGGAGCAGGAAACCAAAGATCGCCCGTTCCGGCCCCAGAACTGGTACCGCTATACCTTTCGCGTACCCCACTACAAGACCGATGCCGAACTCGAGGTTGAGTGGCAGCGACGGTACGGCAAACCGGATTCGGCACCGGTCAAGGCGCCAGGCGGCTGATGGCCCAGCGCTCACCGGAACGTGTATAAAGCAACCGGTCGTGCAAGCGGCTGGGACGCCCCTGCCAGAACTCGATGCTGCCTGGTAAAACCCGGTAACCACCCCAGTGTGCTGGCCGTGGTGCGGCTTCGCCATGATCGGCGGCCGCGGCGTTAAATCGCGCTTCCAGCACAGCGCGGCTGGCGACCACCTCACTTTGTGGAGATGCGATTGCAGCATGACGGCTGCCGAGCGGCCGGCTGGCAAAATACTCATCAGATTCGGCAGCGGTTACTTTTTCAACGTTGCCGTCAATGCGCACTTCGCGTTCAAGGTCAGTCCAGTGAAAGACCAGCGCTGCGCGAGGATTGCCGGCCAGTTCGCGACCTTTGCGGCTCATGTAATTGGTATAAAAAACAAATCCGTTGTGGTCAATGCCCTTGAGCAGGACGATGCGGGCCGAAGGCGCGCCGTCTGCGCCGACCGTGGCCAGCGTCATTGCATTGGCCATGGGCAGTTCCGCACGCAGGGCCTCGTCAAACCAGCGCTGAAACTGGGTGAAAGGATCGCTTGCGACATCAGCCTCGTTGAGGCTCTCGCCTTTGTAATCCTGGCGCAGTGAGGCTATGTTCAAGATGGCTCCGTGGCTGGTGGATTTGGCTGATTTTACCGCTCGGGCAGCGGGATGAACCCGGTTTCACCCGGTACCGCCGGAAAGCGTTGCTCGCGCCAGCGCGAACGGGCGTCACCGATCAATTCACGGCTGCTGGCGACAAAATTCCAGGAAATATGGCGTTCACCGTCGAGTGGCGCGCCGCCGAAGGCCATGATGCGTGCGGCGCCTGTGGTGTTGATCGTGACCGGCACACCTGCTGCGAATACCGCAACTGTTCGCGGAGCGACCGTGTCGCCGCCGGCAAGGACGTTGCCCTCGACCACGTAAATCGCCCGTTCGGCATATTCCGCAGGCAATTCAAATCGGGTGGCGCCGCTGGTTTCGACGGCGGCATAAAACATCGGCGAAAATGTCCGAACCGGCGCGCTCAGGCCCCAGCCGCTGCCGGCGATCAGCCGCAGTTCGGCCGCTGGCAGCGCGAGCCGCGGCAGGGTGTTTTTCGGGTGATGGGTGAAGGCCGGTTCGGTCTGTTCATCCGTCTGCGGCAGTGCAATCCACACCTGGATGCCGTGCAGGCTGCGGGTGGTGTCGCGTTCTTCGTCCGGACTGCGTTCGGAATGCACGATACCGTGTCCGGCGGTCATCCAGTTCACATCGCCGGGGGCGATGCGCTGTACGAATCCGAGGCTGTCGCGATGCATCAGCGCGCCCTCGAACAGATAGGTCACCGTCGCCAGTCCGATGTGCGGATGCGGCCGTACGTCGATGGTTTGGCCCGGGTTGAAACGCACGGGGCCCATATGATCGAAAAAAATGAACGGACCGATGGTGCGCCGCGCTGCGGCCGGCAAAAGACGCCTGACTTCAAAACCGTCGCCGAGGTCTTTGGTATTTGCCTGAAGGATTTGGCCGATCACAATGTTGTAGGTGGCGCTGAATCCGGAATGTGTTTGATTATAGACGGCTGACCGCGTTGTCTATAATGACCCGACCTGAAACCAAAGGAGGACATTCATGGCCCGTTTGCAACCATTACCGATCGATGCCGTTCCAGAGCTCGAGGATTCCTGGAAGGTTTATCTCAAGGCGCTGGGTTTTGTGCCCAACAGCGTGCTGATCCTGCAGCGCAAACCCAAGCTGGTGAAGGCATTGGCGGCCATGGCGGCGGCGGTCTGGGATCCGGAGGGCGAAGTGCCGGTCAGCCTAAAGCGGCTGATTGCGCATATCGCCAGCAAGGCGCACGGCTGCAGTTATTGAATGGCGCACACTGCCGGGGCGGCGCTCCGGCTGGGCGTGGATGAACAGAAAATGGAAGCGGTATGGGAATACCGCAGCAGCCCCTTGTTCAGTGAAGCCGAGCGCGTCGCGCTGGACCTGGCGCTGGCCGCGGCTTCACAACCCAACGATGTCACTGACGAGCTGATGGATCGTGCGCTCAAACACTGGAGCGAAAACCAGATCGTCGAAATCGTCGGTTGCGTGGCGATGTTCGGTTTCCTCAACCGCTGGAATGATTCAATGGCGACGCCGCTGGAAGAAGAACCGGTCGAAGTCGGCGAAAAACACCTCGCCAAACTCGGCTGGGCAATTGGAAAGCACGGCGACGGGAAGCACGGCCGCTAGCCGGTCTCAGCGAGCGCCGCTTTTTTCGAGCAGCCGGATGATTTCGGTATAGCCGTGCCGGCGCGCATGCGCCAGCGGCGTCACGCCGTCGCGGTCGGCGATGCCGGGGTCCGCACCGTGCGTCAGCAGCTGGCGTACGATCTCGGTGTGCCGGGCCCCGCCGTCGCCGAGGATCACCGCCTCGATCAGCGCGGTCCAGCCGAAGCGGTTGACATGGTTGACGTTGACCTTGGTCTTCAACAGTTCGCGCACGACTTCGACATGACCGTAGTGTGATGCCGGAATCAGTGCGGTGCCGCCGTACTGGTTCAGCGTATGAACTTCGGCGCCGTGTTTAAGGGTCAGGCGCAGCAGTTCGGTATGGCCGTAGACCGCGGAGACCATGAAAGCAGTGCGGCCCACCGTGTCACGAACATTGGGACTGGCACCGGCTTCCAGCAGCATGCGCGCGGTTTCGACATGGTTGCCGTAGGCCGCCGCGACAAGCGCGGTACGGCCTGCGCCATCGCGTGCCAGCAGCGAGGCGCCTTCTTTCAGCAACTGCTGCACTACGGCCGTGTCACCGCGCCCGGAGGCTGCGATCAGCGCCTGATCGCGTTCCGGCGGTTGCGCCCATGCCGATGCTGCGAGCATTAACAGCGCAGCAAGAAGAATGCGTCTATTCATACACTTCGCTCCTGCAGGAACTCCCCCAGAATGCGCGCAGTGTGCGAGCGCGCGCCTTTTTTGACAATCTCCGCCGGCGGCCCTTCGGCAACAATGCGGCCGCCGCCGTCGCCGCCCTCCGGGCCGAGGTCGATGATCCAGTCGGCTTCGGCCATCACGTCGAGGTTGTGTTCAATCACCACGACGGAATTGCCGGCATCGACCAGCCGGTGCAGCACATGGATCAGTTTCTCGACATCCGCCATGTGCAGGCCCACCGTCGGTTCATCGAGAACATACAGCGTGTGGCGCTGCGCACCGGCGCGGCCCGGACGGGCTGCCGCATCGTCGCTGCTGTTCGTGCGCACCTTGGCCAGTTCGGTGACCAGCTTGATGCGCTGCGCTTCGCCGCCGGACAGCGTCGGGCTTTGCTGGCCCAGCGTCAGGTAACCGAGGCCGACATCCTGCAGCAGGCGCAGTGCGTGATGGATCTGCGGATGGGCGGCGAAGAAATCCACGGCTTCGTCGATGCTCAGCGCGAGGATGTCGCCGATCGATTTGTCCTTGAACTTCACTGACAGGGTTTCCGCATCAAAACGTTTGCCGCCGCAGACGTCGCAGGGCACCTTCACGTCGGGCAGGAAACTCATTTCGATTTTCTGCACGCCCTGGCCTTCGCAGGCTTCGCAGCGGCCGCCTTTGGTGTTGAACGAGAAACGGCTCGCCGTGTAACCGCGCATGCGCGCTTCCGGCGCTTCGGCGTAGAGGCGGCGGATGGTGTCCCAGAACCCGACATAGGTCGCCGGGCAGGATCGTGGCGTTTTGCCGATGGGCGTCTGGTCAACTTCGAGCACGCGGCCGACCGCGTCCCAGCCCGCAATCTCCTTGCAGCCTGTTGTTTTAATTGCAGATTTTGTCTTGTTGTTGACCAGCCGGACGAGGTTGGCGTGCAGCACGTCGCGCGCCAGCGTCGATTTGCCCGAGCCCGAAACACCGGTGACCACCGTCAGCCGGCCCAGCGGCACGCGTGCGTTGACGCGCTGCAGGTTGTGCAAAGCGGCATCGCGCACAAACAGCGACGGCGTTTTGGCATCGACCTTGCGTGGCGGATACAACGGATGCTGCAGCGGCTTTGCCAGCAGGCGGCCGGTGACCGACTGCGGATTGGCCTGCAGTTCGGCGGCGGTGCCGGCCGCCACCACATAACCGCCCAGCCGTCCGGCGCCGGGTCCGAGGTCAATCACATGATCGGCGCGGCGGATGGTGTCTTCATCGTGTTCGACCACGATCAGCGTATTGCCCTTGGTCTGCAGCTTGGCCAGCGTGTTGAGCAGGATCTGGTTGTCGCGCGGATGCAGGCCGATGGTCGGCTCATCGAGGATGTAGGCGACGCCTCGCAGATTGGAGCCCAGTTGCGCCGCCAGGCGGATGCGCTGGGCTTCGCCGCCGGACAGCGTCGGCGCCGCGCGATCGAGCGCGAGATAACCGAGGCCGACTTCATCCAGAAAACTCAGCCGGCTGCGGATCTCGGTGACGATGTCGCGCGCAATCGCCGCTTCGCGGCCGCTGAAAGAGACCTCGGTGAATTCGCCCGCCAGTTTCGCCACCGGCAATGCGGCCAGTTCGGCAATCGACCGTTTGCGGTAACGCACGGCCAGCGCGGTCGGGTTCAGGCGTTTGCCGGTACAGGTCGGGCAGGGCTCATCGACTTCCAGCCAGTTCAGCCAGGAATCCAGCACATGTTCTTCGGTGCCGGTTTTTTCGCGTTCTTCATCCCAGTCCACTTTTTCCAGGGACAGCCCGGTGCCGAAACAGGTCGCGCACCAGCCGTGTTTGGAGTTGTATGAAAACAACCGCGGATCGAGTTCCGGGAAACTCTTGTTGCACGACGGGCAGGCACGCTTCACCGAATAAACGGTTTCGGTGAACTGAATGCGCTTCGCATCCTTTTTCGCCATCGCATCGGCCAGCGTATCGAGGCCGCCCAGCACATGCACCACGCCCTTGCCGTGCTCCAGTGCGGCAGCGAGGCCTGCACGCAGCGCCGCTTCGTTCTCCGGTTTGACGCGGATATCGGCGACCGGCAGCTCGATGCTGTGTTCCTGGAAGCGCGCGAGGCGCGGCCATGGCGAGGTCGGAATGAATTCGCCATCGACCCGCAGATGGGTGTGGCCCTTGCCGGCGGCCCACTTGGCGAGATCGGTGTAATAACCCTTGCGATTGACGACCAGCGGCGCCAGCAGCCCGATGCGGTCGTTGCGGCACTCTTTCATGATGCGCGCGGTGATCTGGTCAATGCTCTGCGGCTCGATGGCAACATCGCAGTCGGGGCAGTACTGCGTCCCCAGCTTCACATAGAGCAGGCGCAGGAAATGATAAATCTCGGTCAGCGTCGCCACCGTACTGCGGCGACCGCCGCGGCTGGTGCGCTGTTCAATCGCCACCGTTGGCGGGATGCCGTAAATCGCATCGACTTCAGGCCGCGCCGCCGACTGCACGAACTGACGCGCATAGGCGTTCAGCGATTCGAGATAACGGCGCTGGCCTTCGGCAAACACGATGTCGAAGGCCAGCGTCGATTTACCTGAACCGGATACGCCGGTGACGACGGTGAATTTGCCGCGCGGGATATCAACGCTGATGTTCTTCAGATTATGTTCGCGCGCATGGCTGACGCTGATCGAGTTGCCGTGCAGCGCAACGGCGTGGCGGACCTTGGGGATCGCCGGCGGCACGCCGAGGGAGGCGGCGTAGTCGCGCATCGCCTTCGCGGTGTGGGAGGTCGGGTGCTGCGTCACTTCATCCGGCGTGCCGGTGCAGACGATCAGGCCGCCGGCATCGCCGCCTTCGGGGCCCAGATCAATGATCCAGTCCGAGGCGCGGATCACATCGAGGTTGTGTTCGATGACAATGATCGAATGGCCGGCGAGCAGCAACTTGTGGAAAGCGCCGAGCAGTTTGCGTACATCATCGAAATGCAGACCGGTGGTTGGTTCGTCGAACAGGAACAGCTTGCCCTTGCCGCCAAGTGCATTGCGGCCGCTGTTCGCGGCTTCGGCAAGGAAACCGGCGAGTTTCAGCCGCTGCGCTTCGCCGCCGGACAGCGTCGGCACCGGTTGGCCCAGTTTCAGGTAATCGAGGCCGACATCGACCAGCGGCTGCAGCGCGCGTGCGATATCGGGCGCGTGATTGAAAAACGCCAGTGCATCGGCCACCGTCATTTCCAGCACATCGGCAATCGATTTTCCGCCGATGGTGATTTCCAGCACCTCTGCGCGGTAACGCCGGCCGTCGCAATCCGGGCAGCGCAGATAAACGTCGGAGAGGAACTGCATCTCCACATGCTCAAAACCGTTGCCGCTGCAGGTCGGGCAGCGGCCGGTGCCGGAATTGAAGCTGAAGGTGCCTGCGGTATAACCGCGCGACTGTGCCAGCGGCGCCGACGAATAACGGCTGCGGATGGTGTCGAAGGCGCCGACATAACTCGCCGGATTCGAGCGTGTGGTACGGCCGATCGACGACTGGTCCACCATCACCACGTCGCTGATCTGATCGACGCCGTAAATACTGTCGTGTTTGCCCGGCGCTTCCGTCGGCTGGCCCAGCGCCTTGCGCAGCGCCGCGTACAACACATCCTGCACCAGCGTCGATTTGCCCGAGCCCGAAACGCCGGTGATACACACCAGCCGCTCCAGCGGGAAATCGGCATCAACGTTTTTCAGATTGTGTTCGCTGGCGCCGCGGATGCGGATATGCGGTGACTTTGGCGCCGGCGCTTTGACCACGCGCCGTTCCGATGCATGCAGTTCCCCGGCGAGATAACGCCCGGTGACCGAAGTCTTGCTGCCCATCAGCCGCGCCGGCGTATCAAAGGCGACGATTTCACCGCCTTTGGAGCCCGGCCCTGGGCCGATGTCGAGCAGGCGATCGGCGGCAAGCATCACCTGCGGATCATGTTCGACCACCACCAGCGAATTGCCGGCATCGCGCAGCTTGTGCATGACGCCGATGACGCGGCCCATGTCGCGCGGATGCAGGCCGATGGACGGTTCATCCAGCACAAACAACGTGTTCACCAGCGAGGTACCCAGCGCGGTAGTCAGATTGATCCGCTGCACTTCACCGCCGGAGAGGGTGCGCGACTGGCGGTCGAGTGTCAGGTAACCGAGGCCGACCTGGTTCAGGTAAGCGAGCCGCGTGCGGATTTCACCGAGCAGCATGTCGGTCGCTTCATCCAGCGGCGCCGGCAGGGTCAGTGCATCAAAAAGCGTTTTGGTACGCTCCAGCGGCAGCAGCATCACGTCATGCAAGGTCAGCCCGGGCAGTTTCTGCAGTTGTTGATCGCTGAAGGTCACGCCATGCGGCTTGTAACGTGCGCGCCGGTGTTCACCCTGACCCAGTGCGGCCTCGGCATTTTCCGCGGAGCCGATACGCCACAGCAGCGCGTCGGTTTTCAGGCGCGCGCCGCCGCAGGTCGTGCATTCGGTGTAGGCGCGGTACTTCGACAGCAGCACGCGCACATGCATTTTGTAGGACTTGGTTTCCAGCCACTTGAAAAAGCGTGCAACGCCGTACCAGGTGCCCGGCCAGGACTTGCGCCAGCTTTCCCATTCCGGTTCGCCTTCAAGCACCCAGCCTTTTTCCTTGGCGGACAATTCACGCCACGGTTTGTCGACCGGAATGCCGCGCAGTCGCGCGTATTTCATCAGGTCGTCCTGGCATTCCTTGTTCGACGGTGTTTGCCACGGTTTCACTGCGCCGTCGCGCAGCGATTTGGATTCATCCGGCACCACCAGCCCGAAATCGAGCCCGATCACCCGGCCGAAACCGCGGCAGGTGTCGCAGGCGCCCATCGGCGAATTGAAGGAGAACAGGCTCGGATTCGGTTCGGCGTAGTGGATATCGCATTCAGCGCAATGCAAATCGGTGGAATATTTCCACACCGTGCCGCTGCTGGCATTGGCGTCATCGGCGGCGAGCACATGCACATTGATGCGGCCCTGGCCGACTTTGATTGCGGCTTCCAGTGCCTCAACGACGCGGCCGCGTTCGGCATTGCCCATGCGCAGCCGGTCCTGCACCACTTCAAAACCGATTTTGTCTTCGTTCAGAAAGCGCGTGTAACCCTGGGCGCCGAGCAGCGCCTTCACTTCATCGGCCTTGAAGTTGGCGGGCACCGGCACCGGAAAGGCAATCGCCAGCCGTGGATCACCGTCGGCTTTTGCGCGGGCCTGCAATGCTTCGAAAATCGATTGCGGCGTGTCCTGCGTCACCTTCGCACCGCAGCCTTTGCAGTGCAGATGCGCTGCACGCGCGAACAGCAGCTTCAGATGATCGTTGAGCTCCGTCATCGTGCCCACGGTCGAGCGCGAGGTGCGCACCGGATTGACCTGGTCGATGGCGATGGCCGGCGGGATGCCGTCGATGGAATCGACCTGCGGCCGGTCCTGGCGGTCGAGGAACTGCCGCGCATAGGGCGAGAAGGTTTCGACATAACGACGCTGGCCTTCGGCGTACAGCGTGTCGAATACCAGCGACGATTTGCCGCTGCCGGAAACACCGGTGACCACCACCAGTTCGTTCAGCGGTACATCCAGAGACAGATTTTTCAGGTTGTTCTGGCGTGCGCCGCGGATGGCGATGTGGTCGCGGTCGCGGTTGTGTTCGGGAATATCCATGCGTGCAATCGGTGATCGCGGGCGATTCTGCGAGGCGGTTGGGAGGAGGTGCAGGCGCGGCTGCAATCGGAACCGCTTGCGGCGCCTGCATGAAACGAATTTTGATTCTACCGGCTTTCGGCGCAGCTGCGCCGTCTGCTCCGGTTCATGTCCACGACAATATCAGGGTGTGGATACACGCCTTATTTTTTCGGTAAATCGCCCGCCGGTACGAACTCGATATTGCCGGTGTCACTGATTTTATTGCTGAAATCGAGTGCGTTCTCGCCACGGCGTACGATGGTTCCGCGTTGCCCGAGCAGGATTTGTCCGGCTTCCTCGATGTTGCCGATGGCAGCGAACCCGCCACCCGATTCGATGAAGCGGCACGCGGCTTCCACTTTCGGCCGCATGGAATTGCCGGCGAAGGTGATCTTGCGTAGTGCTGCAGGTGTGGTTTCACCGATCGGCATCGCACCTTTCAGTCCCCAGTTTTCATAAACGGCTTCGACGTCGGTCAGCAGCAGCAGCGCATCGGCTTTCAGTTGGTGCGCCAGGAGTGCAGCCGACAGATCCTTGTCGATGACTGCGTCGACACCGCGCATGCCGCCTTTGGGCGAAGTCGCCACGGCAATGCCGCCACCGCCGGCACATACCACCAGCACGCCGGCATCGGACAGCAGCTTGATTGCGGGCAGTTCGAGGATGCGCAACGGCTCTGGCGAAGCAACCAGGCGGCGCCATTTCATGCCCTCCTGTGACATCGTCCAGTCATGAGCATTGGCGAGGCGGTCGGCTTCCATTTCGTCGAGCGGCGGGCCTATGGGTTTCGAAGGCCGGCGGAATGCCGGATCGTTGCGATTCACCTCGACCTGGGTGAGTACGGTAATGACATGTTTCCCGGGCAGCAGGTTGCGCAGTTCCTGCTCGAACAGGTAACCGATCATGCCCTCGGTTTCCGCACTTAGCATGTCGAGCGGATAAGGTTTCAGTTCGGCATAGGCGTCCGACTGCATCGCCAGCATTGCAATCTGCGGAGAACTGCCATGCGTCAGCACTACGTTGTGCATTTTTGCGATGGCAGAGATTGCTGCGGCAGCGCGAGCCACATTCTGGCGCTGCACTTCCGCGTCCAGCGCTTCACCACGCCGCGCCAGCGCGGTGCTGCCAAGAGCGACCACGATTTTCATTCCCGATTCTCCTCCGATTCAAGCGCCCTGAAAGTCGGTACGCCCTGCAGGTAAAATATAGTATCGCCTGTTGCGTGGGAGCAAGTTGCTTTAAATCAAGCCCGCAGGGCGGTGGCATCCAACAAGGTCGGGTTAATATGCGCATCGGGAGGACATTCGATGAAAGCGATGTTGTTGAAGGGAAAAAACCAGCCGCTGGTGCTGGAAACAGTTCCTGATCCCGTGCCGGGGCCGGGCGAGGCTGTTGCCCGCGTACTGGCCTGTGGCGCCGGCCTGACCATCCACCACGTGCGTGCCGGACGCGTTCCCGTGCAATACCCGCGCATCCTCGGCCACGAAATCACCGCCGAAATCGTTGCCACCGGTGCCGGCGTAACCCGCCTCAAGGCCGGCGACGCGGTAACCGCCTACTTTTACCTGACCTGCGGCCATTGCTACTGGTGCCGCATCAACCGCGAGACGCTGTGCGAGAACTTCGGCGGCTACGTCGGGCGTGAATGCGATGGCGGTTATGCCGAATACATCAAGTTGCCCGCGGAAAATTTCATTCCCTTGCCTGAAGGCATGAACTACAAAAAGCACGCCGCTGAAATCGGTGTGATCTGCGATGCCATCGCGACGCCGCTGAAGGTCACGCGCAAGGCGCGGGTAATGCCGACCGATACCGTGGCGGTGATCGGTGCCGGTGGCGGCCTCGGCGTACACATGCTGATGGTGTCGCGCTGGGCGCATGCGCGCAAAGTCATTGCGGTGGATACCAAGGCCTCCAAATTCGAGTCCTGCGTGAAGTGCGGCGCCGATGCGACCATTGATGCCAGCGACGGCAAGGTCAGTGAGCAACTGATTGAAATGACCGGCGGCAAGGGTGTCGATGTCGTGTTCGACTACGTCTGCACCAAGCAAAGCATCGAATCCGCGATCGGCGGGCTGAACTTCGGCGGACGTCTGGTGCTGCTGGCGGGCAACAGCGCGCGTTTTGATGCCGACGGCCCGGTGATCATGCGCAAGGAAATTGAAGTGATGGGCAGCCGTTACGCGACGCGTCAGGAAGTCATCGAATCGCTGGAACTGGTGGCACGTGGCGACCTGTGGCCGCTGGTGACCGAGAAAGTGCCGATGGCCAATGCCGAGATCGTGCATCAGCGGCTGGAAACCGGGTCGGTGGCCGGTCGTGCCGCCTTAATGATGGAATAGTGCGGGGCAGCGTTCAGCTCAAAGGCGGGAACAAAATTTCGCAGTAAATGCTGGCATTGCAGCTTTTCAATGAGGAGCACGAAGCATGTCACTCATTTTCCCGGCGAATATTCCCGTGGGGCAGTTTCTTCTTGCTTTTGCCGCAATGGCGCTCGTCGGGGCCGTCATCTGGCATTTTGCTTTCCCGAAGGATCGCACGGCATTTGAACACTTTGTTGTTGTGAATGCGTCGCGTGACCGCGTTTTCAGTGCGGTGAACACGCTGAAATGCTGGGGCGAGTGGATTCCGCGCCTCGCCGGGGTGAAACCGTCTGTCGCACCGGAGACGCCGACGCTCCGGTTCGAAGGGCCGGCCAGCGGCAAAGGGGCGGTGATGTTGTTTATCGACCGGGAACACGGCACTGAGACCCGCTTCGAGATCCTTGAGCATACCGAACCTTCCTCGGTGGTAGTGAGTCAGCAAATTGTGTCTTCCACATCGATGAACGGTGAGGATTCGGTCGGCAGGTCGTATCCGACGATTCACCGCATCACGATCGATGCCGGGATTAACAGCGCGAAGCTCACCTGGGTCAGTACGACAGACAGCAATTTGCTGATGGCCTTCTTGCAGCGCGCGATAGCTGCGCAGTATCGGGCCGAGTTGGTCGCATGGCTTCGCGCGCTGAAAACCTACGTTGAATCGCGATCCGCTTGAACCCCGGCGATTCACCGGGATTTTCCGCACTCATGCCCGCCTGAACGGTAATCCCTGCCCACGATATGCACTGTGGGTTCTGCGTTGTGCATGACAGGACTATAATTTTCCCCCGCGGGCCGCATCATGCGGCCCGTACTGCTTTACACATCGAATAAAGGTGTTCCCCATGTTTTTTGCCCGCTCCCTCATGGCCCTGCTGGGCGCGACGCTGTCGTTCGTCGCTGCGGCCCAGGGTTACCCCGACAAGGCGGTGCGCGTGATCGTGCCGTTCCCGCCCGGTGGCGCGGCCGACATCGTCGCCCGCCATGTCACCACACGGCTGTCCGTGGTCATTGGTCAGCAGATCATCGTCGACAACCGCGGCGGCGCCGGTGGCATCATCGGCGGCGAAGTAGCGGCGCGTGCGCCGGCTGACGGCTACAACCTGCTGTTTGCGTCATCGAGCGTGCTGTCGATCAACCCGCATCTCGGCGCCAAGGCGCCGTACGACGTGCTCAAAAGCTTTACGCCGATCGTCAAAATCGGCGATGCACCGAACGTGCTCACCGTGCATCCGTCGGTGCCGGCGAAAACCGTCAAGGAACTGATCACCATTGCCAAGGCAAAGCCGGATGCGTTGGCTTATGCCTCGAACGGGGCCGGCACGCTGAGCCACCTTACCGGCGAACTGTTTGCCCAGCGCGCCGGCGTAAAAATGCTGCATGTACCGTACAAGGGTGCGGCGCCGGCCACCATCGATACTGTCGCGGGCAATGTTTCCGTGCTGTTCGCCGCCTATCCGAGCGTATCTGCTCAGGTGCGTGCCGGTCGGTTGAAAGCGCTGGCGGTGACCAGCAGCAAACGTCTGGCGGTCGCACCGGAACTTCCGACGGTCGCCGAAGCGGCGCTGAAGGATTTTGAATCCAGCCAGTGGTGGGGCCTTTATGGACCTGCAGGATTGCCTGCAGCGATGGTTGAACGCATGAATGCCGCAACCAACAAGGTACTCATGACGGATGACATTAAAAAAGCCCTCGCACTGGATGGTGCGGAACCGTCCGGCGGCACACCAGCGGCACTCGCTGCATATCACAAGGCTGATTACGAGAAGTGGGGCAAGGTCATCAGCACCGCGAATATCAAAGCCAACTGAACGGGACGATTAAGACATGCCTGATCAAAAAGCCGCTGCGCCCACCCGGCAATTCGCCGGGTTTGCCGCCAACCTGACCTATGGCCGGCTGCCGCCGGATGTGCGTGAGGCACTGACGATCTTCATGCTCGACTACCTGCGCGTGGCTTCACTCGGCCAGCGCATGCCATGGAGCGCGTGGGCCACCAATCTGGGGCGCGAACTCGGCGGCAACGGCCAGTCCACCGTGATGTTCTCCTCAGACCGCACTGATCCCGAGCGTGCGACCTTCATCAACACCACCTACTCCGGCAGCATCGACGCCGATGACGTGCATGTAGGTTCGATGCTGCATCCCGGCTGCATCGTCATTTCCGCAGCGCTGGCGATCGGTGAAGCACGCGGCATGTCCGGCGAACGCATCCTCGCCGCCATTGCCGCCGGTTACGAGAACATGATCCGCATCGGCCTCGCCATACAGCCTTCGCATTTTCGACGCGGCTTCCAGAGCACGGCGACCTGCGGCGGCTTCGGCGCGGCGACGGCTGCGGCCAGCCTGATGTTCCGCGGCAGCGATCGCGCGGAACGCATCGCCGAGACCATCGGCCTTGTTGCTTCCTTCAGCGGCGGGCTGACCCAGTTCTACCACTCCGGCTCCACGGTCAAACGCATACATGCTGCTCACGCTGCGGGCGAAGGCGTGCATGCAGCGTTGCTGGCGGGTGCAGGATTCTCCGGCCCGACCGACATCCTTGAAGGCAAGGACGGTTTTGCTCGCGCCTACGCCGACGGCCATGATTTCGACAAGGGTCTCGCCGGCATCGGCGACAACTGGCGCCTGCTGGAAACCGCAATCAAGCCGCATGCCACCAGCGCGCGCGTGCTTGCGGCCATTGAAGCCACCGCGGACCTGTGCCGCGAACACCAGCTGATGCCCGCAGACATTAAATCCATCCGCGTCGGTATCCCCAAAATCATCCAGGGCCGCCTCACTGTCAACGAACCCAAAGATGTGCAGGCGGCGCAGATGAGCCTGCCGTTCTGCATGGCGATGGTGATTGCGCGCGGCAAGGATCTGCCCGCAGGATTCACCATCAACATCGACGATTTTGATGCCGCGCTTGCCGATCCGTCGGTGATGGCGATATCCCAAAGCATCGATTGCGCGCTCGATCCCGACGCCGAACGCGTCAGCACCGAACAGTCGGTCGGCGCCAAGGTCACACTGACGCTGCAATCAGGCCAAACGGTCGAGAAATTTCTTGAAGAGCCGAAGGGCAGCGCATCGCGTCCGTTCACGCTGGATGACCATGTCGCAAGGTTCCGCGCCGAGATGCTGCGGCGGTTTGCGCCGGCACAGGTCGATGCGTTGCTGAGCGAAGTGCGCGAGTTTGACCGTGCGGCAAATGCCGACCGTCTGATGCAGCTGCTGGCCAGCCGCACCTGAACATCAAACGAGCGCGCCATGCCGACTCTAAAATTGCCCGACTGCGAAATGTTCTACCGGGTCGATGACTTCACCGATCCGTGGACCCAACCGGAAACCGTGCTGATGCTCCACGGCAACGCCGAGAGCAGTTTGTCCTGGTATGCATGGACGCCGATTCTGGCGCGGCATTTTCAGGTGGTGCGCCCGGACATGCGCGGCTATGGCCAGTCAACGCCGATGCCGCGCGAATATGAATGGACGCTCGACAAACTCGTCGACGACTATTGCCGGTTGATGGACAGCCTTGGCATTGAGCGCTTCCATCTGGTGGCCGCGAAAATCGGCGGCACCATTGCCCGCGCATTTGCCGGTCGCCGCCCTGATCGCATGCTGTCGCTGACAGTGGTCGGTACGCCGCAGGCGCTGCGTCCCGGCACCGAACAGATTCCCGCGCTGATCGAAGAATTTGAAACCAAAGGTGCTGAACACTGGGCGCGGCGTACGATGGATGGCCGTCTTGGTGAACATTTTCCGGATGAAGGCGTGGAGTGGTGGACCAAATTCATGGGGCGCGCACCGGTGTCGTCGCTGGTTGGTTTCAACCGCGGTGTCAATTACGCTGACATCCGCGCCGACCTGCCGAAGATCACCTGTCCGACGCTGGTCATTACCACTGAAGAAAGCGGGCTCGGCACCGTCGAGCGCACGCGCGAGTGGCAGGAAAAGATCCCGGACTCAAGGCTGCTGGTGTTGCCCGGCAAGTCCTATCACGTGGCTGCCAGCGATGCGGAAGCCTGCGCGACCGAAACGCTGAAGTTCATGCAACAGGCCCGCGGTAAACGCTGAGCGGCCGGACCAACCCACACGAACGTTACGGAAACCGCAATGGACAGAATGAAAGGCAAGGTGGCGTTCCTGACGGGTGCCGGTGCCGGCATCGCCAAGGCCACCGCAAAAGCGTTTGCGCGCGAAGGCGCCAAAGTCGCGCTGTTCGAACTCAACCGCGAAGCGGGCGAGTCGGCGGAAAAGGAAATCCGCGCTGAAGGCGGCGAAGCGATTTTCATCGAGACCAATGTCACCCAGGACGCCGCAGTCAAACGCGCAGTCGATGCGACGATTGCCGCGTTCGGGAGGCTCGATGTGATCATGAACTGCGCCGGCGGTTCGCTGCAGGAAGACAAGCCGGTGCACCAGATGGATATCGACACCTGGCACAAGACCATTGCGCTGAACCTGCTGCATCCCTTCCTGTGCTGCCGCTACGCGATACCGCACATGATCAAGACCGGCGGCGGCTCGATCATCAACTTCGGTTCGCACCTCGGTACCAAGGGTACGGAGAAACCGGCCTATGCCGCGGCCAAGGGCGGCATCATGTCCTTCACCAAGACGCTGGCTGCGCAGTATGCCGATTTCGGCATCCGCGCCAATGCCATTGCGCCGGCGATTGTGCGCACCGAGCGTTCGATCAAACGCTGGGAAAACAAGGAATGGCTGCTCGCAGACAATCCGACACCGGCGGCGCGTGCACGCATCGCCATGCAGAAGCTGTATCCGTTTTCGGTGGGCGAGCCCGAGCACATCGCGGCGATTGCGGTATTCCTCGGTTCCGATGAATCACGCATGATTACCGGCACGACCATCACGGCTGACGGCGGACGCTCGTCGTATCTGAAGGTGGCGGTGGACTGAAAGCTGGACACGGCGCGGGCCCGTTTGCCTGCAAGATACACAGGAGGGGATTATGAAAAAAACAATAAAAACAAATATTTACGAAAGTTTTCTGAGTGCGGCGCTGGTTGCGGGCTGCGGTGTCGGCGTCAGTGACGCGCAAGCGCAGGCCTATCCCAACAAGACCATACGCATGGTTGTGCCGATCGGTGCCGGTGGCGGTACGGATTCAATGGGCCGGATGATTGCCCAGAAACTGTCAGAGCAGATGGGCGTCAACATCATCGTCGACAACCGCCCCGGTGCAGGCACGGTAATCGGTACCGAATATTTTTCGAAGACCGCCCCCGACGGATACACGCTGATGACCGTCGCGCCGGAATTTTCGATCAATCCCAGCTTGCGCAAGCTGCCGTATGACCCGATCAAGGATTTCATCATGGTCACGCAGCTGACCTCGGGCCAGTATTTTCTGACCACGCATCCGACGGTCCCGGTCAAAACGCCGCAGCAGTTTCTCGCGCTGGCCAAGTTGCGGCCCGGACAGATCACCTTTGGTTCATCGGGGACGGGCAGCGCCAACCACCTCGCCGGCGTACTGTTCCAGCACATGACGGGCACGAAAATGATCCATGTGCCGTACAAAAGCGCCGCTCCTGCGGGTGCAGCACTGATCGGCGGCGAGATCGATTACATGTTCAGCAACGTCGCTTCCGCGATTGCGCATGTGCGCTCCGGGCGCCTGCGTGCAGTTGCTGTGACCGGTGAAAAACGTTCTCCGGTCACGCCGGAGATACCCACCATCACCGAATCCGCAGTACCGGGATTTGTTGTCACCGGCTTTTACATTCTGCTTGCGCCGGCGGGAACGCCGCGGGAGATCGTCAACAAGGTCAACGCCGAGTCGGTGCGCGCGCTGCAATCCGCCGACATGAAAGATCGCTTGTCTGCGCTTGGACTGGAGCCTGTGGGCAGTGCGCCGGACGCGGCGGCGGCGTTCATCAAGGCGGAAATCGCCAAATGGGCACCGGTGATCAAGGCGGCGGGCATGAGGGCTGATTGAATGTCGCGGTTTGAGCATTCCAGAAAACGCAGAGCCGCATAACTCAACGGTATTGCGGGTTATGGTGGTATTCATTTAATTCTGTAGTCGCCCGAACAATCCTTGACAGCGGGCGCGTAGCAACCGGAGGACAGTCACAGTGGGCAGACTCGAAGGCAAAGTGGTATTCCTGACCGGCGCCGGCGCCGGCATCGCCAAGGCGACGGCAAAAATGTGCGTGCGCGAGGGTGCGGGTGTGGCGATCTGCGAACTCAACCGAGAAGCGGGCGAACGCGCCGAGCGCGAAATCCGCGAAGCGGGCGGCAACGCGCTGTTCGTTCACACCGACGTGACCCAGGATGAAAGCGTGCGCGACGCCATCGCCGCCACGGTCAAACACTTCGGCAAACTCAACGTGCTGTTCAACTGTGCGGGTGGTTCCTCGCAGGATGATCGCCCGGTGCATGAAATGGATCTCGACGTCTGGCACAAGACCGTGGCGCTGAACCTGCTGCACCCCTTCCTGACCTGTCGCCACGGCATCCCGCACATGATCAAGGCCGGCGGCGGCTCCATCGTCAATGTCACTTCGCATCTCGGTCTCGTTGGTTCGCTGAAACCGGCCTATGCCGCGACCAAGGGCGGCATCATCTCGTTCACCAAGACGCTGGCCGCGCAATATGTCCAGTACGGCATCCGCGCCAACGCGGTGGCGCCGGGCTCGGTCCGCACCGAACGCCAGATTGCTCGTTACGAAAACAAGGATTTTGTCGAAAAGCCGAGCGCCGCATCGCGCGAGCGCGAGGTGTTCCAGAAGCTGTATCCGTTTTCGAAAGGCGAGCCGGAAGATATTGCTGCAATCGCGGTGTTCCTCGCTTCCGATGAATCACGCATGCTGACCGGCACCACCATTGCCGCCGATGGCGGCCGGTCGAGTTATCTGAAGGTTTACGCGGGCGAAGAATAATAAAAGGTCTTTGAAAACTTCATCAGTGTTCAGGACGGTCCCGGCATCACCATCGTCGAGAATCCGCTCAAGGCCGGGCGCTGCTGCAGGCGTGTATTGACTGATCCGCAGTAGCAGGACGCCACAAATAAAAACGGGGACCGAAGCCCCCGTTTTGTTTTTATGTTGCTGAGCCGGTTCAGGCGGCCGTTTGTCTGCGTCGACGCGCGCAACCGGGCAGGCCCAGACCCATGAAACAGGGGATTTTCCTTCCTGTTCATGGATGAAACAAACAGGGCTGGCGCATGTCAATATGATGCGCTTCGCCTGCCGGGTGAACGGCACTGACACAACGCCAAGAACAACGATATTGACGAAATGACAACGCATCCGATTTCCGCAATGCTCATTGCCGTGCTGCTGCTGGCGGCCACGCCGGTCCGCGCCGCGCCCGACCTCAGCGCCGAGCAGGCGCTGGCTGCAGCCAAAGCCGGCAAGGTCCGGCTGATCGACATCCGAACCGCGCAGGAATGGCGGCGCACCGGTGTTGCTCCCGGCGCCGACCGTGTTGATTACTACCGCGGTCCGCAGAACCTGCTGCAATCGGTGACGCAGATGGTTGGCGGCGACAAGAACAAACCCATTGCACTGATCTGCCACAGCGGCAGCCGAACCAGCCACGCACAAAAATTTCTGCAATCGCAGGGCTTCACCCAGGTCTACAACGTCAGGGAAGGCATGGCCGGCAGTGCGGCAGGGCCCGGCTGGATACGGCGCGGACTGCCGGTGGAACCTTGCTTGCAATGTTGACTGCAGATGTGCTCAGCGCTTCACCGCCAGCACCCCGTCGCCATTCAGCTTCACGCTGAACCCCGCCCGCTCCAGCCGTTTGCTGACTTCAGCCGGTACGTCACGTCCTGAAGTCAGCTTGTTCGGCGTGCCGGTGTAATGGAACAGGCAGCCTTTGCGCTTCAATACGCGCGCGAGATGGTCGTAAAACACCTGCGAATACAGCTCGCCGGCAATGCCGAAGCGCGGCGGGTCGTGCAGCACCGCATCGAATGACGCATCGGGCAGTTGCGCGATTTCAATCGCAATATCGCTGTTGCTCAGCGTGAGGTCCGCGCCGGTTTGCGGCGACCACGGATTGAGGCTGCGCAGCCAGATCACATCGGGATTTTTTTCGTACGACTGCACCAGTTTGGCTTTGCCTTCCAAACACCACGCGGCGAAGTAACCGAGCCCGCCGCAGGTATCCAGTACGGTTTTGCCGCGCGGCTCGATCAGGCCCACCTTGCGTTCGGCATCGGCATAAGGAGAGACCTGCGCCGTCGGCAGCATCTTGATGCCGTCGATCTCGAAGGTCGGCGCGCCCCACTCGGTGGGTACCAGCTTGATCAGTGAATTTCCAAACCGCGCCACGGCTTCGAAGGCCTCACCGGTCCAGTAATAAATCGTGCGGTCCTTGCAGGCCTCCAGGAAGGGATAGGCGCGGCCCTGCCATGACCAGTGCCCCGCACCGATCTCCACCACCGACTGCGAACGGCCGAGGTCGAGTGAACACGTGACCGTTGTCACCCCGCTGCCGGCAGCGGCAAGCAGGGCATCGTGGACGGGCAGCGTGAGCAGGGGAGATTTGGGCATGCGGAACGTGGCGCCTTCAGGTCTGGGAGGTTTCGACTAGACCGAAGACCTAAGCGCCCGATTTTAATGGCAGTTTGATTCGCCGGGCCGGCCAGATTGCGGTTCCGTTCCGCTTTCAGCTCAATTGAAAGGGTCTTCGGGATACTTTTTTTAATGAAGAAAAGTCATCCGGACGATTGCCCTTTGTTCTGATCAAAGTTAGCTTTATGCGTTAACAAAAGCGCATGCCTCAAGGGGGGGTATGAAAAAGCGGTTGCGACTCCTGATCGTCGAGAGTTCCAGCGCTGACAAGGCGTCGCTTCTGCTCGCCTTGGAGAACCAAGGCTTCCGCATCGAAGCAGTCGCCGTTGATACCCCCGCACGCCTGCGGGCCGCCCTTGAAACGCAGCAGTGGGACCTGATCATCTGCTGCCAGCCCATCCCTGATTTCCCCGCTGCAAGCGCGCTCGCAATTGCCAAGGATGTGCACCCCGATGCGCCCTTCATCATTGTCTCTGCCGAGAACGACCTCAACCTCGCCGTGGGCCTGATCAAGCTGGGCGCGCAGGATTACATCCGCGACAACGAACTCGTCCGCCTCGGCCCGGTGATCGAACGCGAATTGCGCGACGCCGAAATGAACCGTCTGCAGAAAGTCACCCAGGCGCGGCTGCATGAAAGCCAGGAGCTCTTCCGCGCCATTGTCGAAAACGTCGGCGACCTCGTCGCAGTGCTCGACACCAACGGCCGCCGCGTCTACAACAGCCCTTCGTACTGGCCGCTGTTCCGCGAGAAGGACATCCGCCAGGGCTCCAGCTCCTTCCGTGAAATCCACCCCGACGACCGCGAGCGCATCAAGGATATCTTTCGCAAGACCGTGCTCACCGGCATCGGCGAATGCGCCGAGTTCCGTTTTGTGCTCAAGGACGGCAGCATCCGCCACATGGAATCCGACGGCCGCGCCATCCGCGACGCCGAAGGCAACGTCTCGAAAGTGGTGGTGGTGTCCCGCGACATCACCGAACAAAAGCGCCTCGAAGCCGACCTGCGCGAAATGGCCGCCACCGACATGCTCACCGGCCTGCCGAACCGGCGCCACTTCCTCACCCAGCTGGACCAGGAAATGGCGCGCGTCAGCCGAGTGACTGAACACTACGCGTCAGTACTGATGATCGACGTTGACCACTTCAAGCAGGTCAATGACACCTTCGGTCATTCCACCGGCGACCACGCCCTGCGCCACCTCGCCAACCTGATGAAACAGTCCCTGCGCAAAATCGACTCGCTGGGGCGTCTGGGGGGAGAAGAATTCGCCGTCATCCTGCCCGGCGCGCCGCTGGCGTGAAGGTTCCGGTCTCGAGATCGAGAATGCCGCAAAACAGGGTGACGAACATGCCGGCATCGTTGCCGGTGCACAGTGCGCGGTTCACTGCCTCCAGCACCGCCGTGGCTGAGCGCCGGCGCACCGCTTCCATCCTCATCTGCGTGATTGCGCGGGCCATTAACAGCGCTGCCGGGACACCCTTTCCCGACACATCTCCAATCGCAAAAAACAGCCGTCCCGGCGCGGCGACAAAGGCATCATAGAAATCGCCGCCAATGTTTTTTGCGGGCTCCATGATCGCGTAGGCACTGACTTCCGGGTGTTCCTGAAACAACTGGTCGCCCGGCGGCAGCATGGCGAGCTGGATGTCGTGCGCGATGGAGAGTTCCTTCTGCAACAATTCCAGCGCCAGTTTGTCCTTCATTTGCGCGAGGATGATTTCGCCATTGAGGCGCATGCGTTCCGACAGCACTTTCAGCAGGTTGCGCGCAACGCCGGGATGCGTGACCAAACGGTCCCAGACGACTTGTTCACTGACGGTGACGATGCGGCTGGGCTGGTCGGCTACGACGTAGGCCGAAACAGGACGGCCATCAATGATGGACAGCTCGCCAAAGCAGCCGCCTTCTTCAATCGGGATGTAGTCCGCCGAGTCAGCATGATCAAGGTGGATGCGCAGCCGCCCCGAAACCAGCAGGTGGATCGCGTCGTTGGCCTGGCCCGGCACCAGCAGGATTTCGCCGGCTTCGACATTGCGCACCGGTGCATCGGCAATCGCCGCTTCAACCGCGCCGTAGGGGATGGTGGCGAACAACTGGAGCCGGGAAATGAAACCGCTGTAACGCCGGTCATCGCCCTTGCGGCGCTCCTGCTCGAGGCCCAGTTCGGCCAGTGAAACGAGGTTCGGCGTCGAGCGGCGGTCGGGGCCGCGGCTATGCATCGGGCTGCTGGGGATTGTGCCGGGCTTCAAGCGAAAGCACGTTGAGGCCGTCTGCCCGGCGGTATTCGGAATCGGTAATCAGGTGGCGGATCAGATGGATGCCGAGCCCGCCGATTCGTGCATCCTCGATGTTTTCAGGGGGCTGGTGCTCCGGCGCGGCCAGCACGTCAAATGGTTTGCCATCGTCACTGATGACGAGACGTGCGCCGCCTTCGGTTTCCTTCAGCTCGAGCATGATGTTGCGCGGGCCCGGAACTTCGTAGGCATAGTTGATGATATTGGCGACAGCTTCGTTTGCGCAGAAATCAAGCGTGTAAATGACATCCCCGGGTAAGCCGGCGGACTCACAGCTTGTGCGCAGCCATTCGGTCATGCGCCGCAGTTCCGACAGATCGTTGCCGATCACCAGACGATCACAGAGCAAATCAGTCACCACAATAGAATCCAAGGCTCAGGATGTTACCGCTTTCTGTGCGTCTTCGAGGGAGCGGTGTATCGGGATCAGCGTGTCGATACCCGCCATCTGGAGGATTTTTGTTACCGATTCGTCAGGATTCAGCAGCGCCATCTTGCCGTTGCGCTTGGTGACGGCCTTCGCACACAGCAGCAGGGTGCGGATGCCGATGGAACTGAGAAAATCAACCGCGCTCATGTCCACGATGACCGCAGTCTGGTTTGCGGTGTGGCCGGTAAACTTCAGGTCGATTTCCTGCGTGCCCTGCACATCCATGCGGCCCGCGAGGGTGATTTTCTGAATATTGTTATCAAGACGTTCAGCATCGATTTTCATGGTTGTGGGCCGTTAGTGAAATTAAGTCAACTTTTCATCCTAATGGGCTCATGTTTCAGAAGTGTTACAGGACTTGCCGAGGACCCGAAACACAGGTCGCGGGGCGCTGCCCGGATCGAAAACCACCAAGGCCGGGCGTAATGCCTGCGCGGAACCGGTCGGTATTAGTGTGAGCGCTTGTTTTTGTACATCGCCACATCCGCATCCTTGAGGATTTCATCGGGCGCGGCGTTGTTGCCGTCGTAAATCCGGATGCCGATGCTGACGCTGCCGTGGTAGCACAGGCCGTCGAGGTCATATTCGACCGCGGTTGCGGCGCGCAGCTTGTCGGCAATCAGTTCGGAATGGCTGGCGGCGCTTTCCCGTGTCGGGCCCAGGCCTTCAAGTAGCACGACAAACTCGTCGCCGCCGATACGCGCAACGGTATCGCTGTCGCGCAGCTCGTTCTGCAGCCGGCTGGAGACTTCCTTGAGCAGCTTGTCGCCGGCATCGTGGCCGTGGGTGTCATTGAGCAATTTGAATTTGTCGAGGTCGAGGAACAACACCGCAAGGTAAGTGTTCTGCCGCCGGCTGACATGCAGTGCGCGCTGCAGGCGGTCCAGCAACAGCCTGCGGTTCGGCAAGCCGGTGAGAAAGTCATGGGTTGCGGCGTCGCGCAGCTCGTCCTCGAGGCGCTTGCGCTCGGTCAGGTCAAAAAACTGGATCAGCAAATGACGCTGTCCCTTCAGGAACTGCGGCAGGATTCGATATTCAATCCAGATCGCCTTGCCGAAGCTGGTGAGCAGATGACACTCCCGCTGCTCCGGTGAATGGAATTTCAGCGCGGCCAGACAATCGCCGAGCAGGGTGGTTTTTTTCCAGGACTCCAGCTGGTTGAAGTTCTGCGCGAGCAGCTGTGCACGGCTGGCCCCGACCAGGGCGGCAAAGGCGTCATTGACCATCACGCACTGTCCGCTTTCATCGTACACCGCCATCGGCAGCGGCGAGTTGAGCAGGATGGTTTCATTGAAATCGAGCGCCTCGGACAGCTCGCCTGTGCGTTCGGTGACGCGCAGTTCCAGCTGGTCGCGTTCCGCTGCCAGCCGCGCTGCGCTGTCCTGGGCGGCCGCCTCGGCAAGCTTTCTGCGGCCGATTTCAGCGGCGAGCCTGCGGTTCCAGTAAAAAAACGCCAGCAGGATGAACGCCGCCGCGAGGATCTGCCAGGCCAGCGTGTAATCCACCTTCTGCTTGAATTCGATGACGCCCCATTTCTCCTCGATGCGGATGCGTTCGTCATTGGTCATCGTGGCCAGACCCTTGTCGAGCAGCCCGGCGACCACCTTCCAGTCCTTGCGCACCGCCATACCCTGGCTGTGCGAGCCGAAGGGGGTCGGCGCCGCCACCACCAAGTTGTGCAACTGGTTGGCACGGATGAAGTAATTCGATACCGCCAGATTGCCGATATAGGCGTCGGCCTGTCCGGTGGCCACTGTGAGTAGCGCATCAAGCGTGGACTTCACCTCGATGATCTGCACCTCGGGATAATCCCGGCGGAGCTTGTCAACAATCACGAAGCCCGCTTCCAGCGCGACCACCTTGCCCTTCAGGGCCTCGACGCCGCTGAAATAAGGACTGTCCTGACGCGCGTAAATCACCCAGGGCGCCGACAGGTATTCCCGGGTAAAGGCGAGATGCTGTTCCCGCTCGGGGGTGCGGAAAGCCAGCAGCAGCGCGTCATAACGCTTGTGCGGACCGATCACATCATTAAAGCCCGAGTTCCAGTCCTCATGACTCGCAACCAGCTCGATGCGCACACCGGCACGCGCCGCGGCGGTGGTGACGTAATCAATCGCCATGCCTGCAGGTTCGGGCTTGCTGAAATTGTAGGGCGGGTAATGGCCCACCCGGATCCGCACCGTGTGATTCTCCGCGAGCCAGCGGGTCTCTTCCGGCGTCAGCTCAATCGGGGCGGCGGCTTGTGCCACGGAGAGGCAGATCCAAAGGGCGCAACTGAACAGCGCGTTGAGGCAGCGCAGGGCTTGATGAAAAGTCATGCCTCCAGAATGACGGGGGCCGCCGGAACGGGCTTTGTTCCAGATCAAAGCCTGTGTAACAAAGCCGGCCCGTTCCGGCCGGGCCGGCGCAGGGGCGGTCTCTGCTTACGGCTCCGCCACCAGCAGCGTACCCCGCTGCAGCCCGCGCAGCGTCCATAGGCACAACGCCGCGATCACCAGCGTGGCCAGCGCCAGCAGCGGCATCGCCAGCAAGGCAAAGAGCTGGCCGGTCGGCGCCAGCTTCAGCGTCAGTGCGGCAAAAGCCGCCAGCGGAAAACTCAGCGCCCACCACGCCATCGAGAAGGGTTGCGCAAGCATCGGCCGCAACACCTGCGCCGCCCACAGCAGGAAAAACAGCGCGATGCCCCAGCAGCCCTGCGCCCACGCCGGCACCGCTTCAAAGCGCAGCAGCGCGAGCCCGATCACCGCCGGCGGCGCCACCGTAATGAAACCCGCCGGCAGCAGGCGATCCGGCCACAGCCCCTGCACGCCGATGCGCGCAAAAATCAGCACCATCACCACCGGCCACAAAAAGGCGCCGACGCCGAACTGCACCGCCGACCACTCATGCTGGCCCAGCGGCACGCCGGCCAGTGGCGCCAGCACATTACCCACCACCGGAATGATCAGCACCGGCGTGATGCCCGGCCACTGAAAACCGCCGATGTTGTTGCCGAGCCACCAGCGCGACAGCACCCACACCGTCACCGCGAACTGCAGCAGGCAGGCGATCAGCCACAGCGATTCCCACGCCACCGACACGCCGAACAGCGCATGGCCCAGCGTCGCCACCAGGATCATCGACACGGTGATGGTTGCGATGAAGGCATGGCGCACCGGATGCAGCAGATCAGCCGTCAGCGCCTCGGGATACAACTGCCCGCGGCGCGAGAACAGCACCAGCAGCACCAGGAAGTCCAGCGCCGCAAACCCGCCGATGCCGCGCGCCACCCATTCGGCGGCAGGGCCTATTTTCGGCACGGCGGCGGCCCAGGCCAGCGCGAGGCCGGCGAGGCCCATCACGGTGGCGAACCATTGGGGGCCTAGGAGTTTTAAGGGCGGGGGTGGCGTGGTGGGGGTGTTGATCGTGATCGGGGATTCAGCGGGCATGGAATGAGGCATTCAGTCGGTGGATGGTGTTAAACAACCAAATGAAGATAGGCCTTAGACAAGCCTCTGACAAGAGCGATGCGGCCGTTCAAGGTGAATGGGTCGATCACATGATGCGAAAACTGCAGCCGATGTTTTGTGCGCGGTGTTGCGGTTAAACTGTTCCGTCATGCCCGCCGCCCCAGCCCCCATCGACGCCTTTATTGCCCGCTGGTCCGCCGCCGGCGGTGCGGAGCGCGCCAATTACCAGTTGTTCCTCACCGAACTCTGCGTGCTGCTGGAACTCCCCGGCCCCGCCCCGGCGCGTGAAGACACCCGCGACAACGCCTATGTGTTCGAGCGCCGCGTGGTGTTCAAACACGGCGACGGCACGGAATCCAATGGCTTCATTGACCTCTATCGTCGCGGCGCTTTTGTCTGCGAAGCCAAGAAGGTGCGCAAGGACGAAGGCAAGGCTTTTGATGATGCACTGCTGCGTGCCCGCGGTCAGGCCGAGCAATATGCCCGCGCATTGCCCGCCGGCGAAGGCCGTCCGCCCTTCGTGCTGGCAGTGGATGTCGGCAACGTCATCGAGCTGTATGCCGAGTTCACCCGCTCCGGTGCCAACTACACGCCTTATCCCGATCCGCAGTCGCACCGCATCCGCCTGAATGATCTTCGCGAAGAAGCCGTGCGCGAACGCCTGCGCGCGATCTGGCTCGATCCGGTATCGCTGGACCCGTCGCGCCGTTCCGCCAAAGTCACGCGTGAAGTCGCCGAACGCCTCGCCGAAGTCGCGCGCGTGCTGGAAGCTGCGGGTTACAGCGCGCAGCAGGTGGCGTCGTTCCTGAGCCGCTGCCTGTTTTCAATGTTTGCCGAGGATGTCGGCCTGCTGCCGAAGCGCGCTTTTGTCGATCTGCTGGAAAGCCTCAAAGGCAACACCGCGCAGTTCGTGCCGCTGGTCGGTGAACTGTGGAAAGCGATGGATCGCGGCGAATTTTCGGTGGCCGTGCGTGCCGACCTGCTCAAGTTCAATGGCAAGCTGTTCAAGAACCCGGAAGTGCTGCCGCTCAATCGCGACCAGATCGACCTGCTGCTCGCCGCCGCCAAGGCCAACTGGCGCGAAGTCGAGCCGGCGATTTTCGGCACACTGCTCGAACGCGCTCTCGATCCGGAGGAACGCCATTCCCTCGGCGCGCATTACACGCCGCGCGCCTATGTCGAACGCCTGGTGCTGCCGACCATCGTTGAACCGCTGCGCGCCGACTGGCAGAACGTGCAGGGCGCTGCACTGGTGCTGGCCGGCGAAGGCAAACTGAAGGAGGCGCAGGAGGCGGTGCGCGCTTACCTGCACCAGCTCACCCATGTGCGCGTCCTCGACCCCGCCTGCGGTTCGGGCAACTTTTTGTATGTCACGCTCGAACACCTGAAGCGCCTCGAAGGCGAAGTGCTCAACCAGCTCGACGAATTCGGCGACAGCCAGGGCCGTCTTGATCTCGCCGGTGTTTCAGTCGATCCGCATCAATTGCTCGGCATTGAATTGAATCCGCGCGCCGCCGAGATCGCCGAAATGGTGCTGTGGATCGGCTATCTGCAGTGGCACTTCCGCACCCGCGGCAACGTCATGCCGCCGCAGCCGGTGCTGAAGGATTTCCACAACATTGAGTGCCGCGATGCGGTGCTCGCCTACGACCGCGTCGAGTTCGTCACCGACGACAAGGGCGTGCCGGTGACGCGGTGGGACGGGAAAGCCTATAAAAAACATCCGGTCACGGGTGAGGACGTGCCGGATGACAAGGCTCAGATCCCGCAGGAGCGCTACGTCAATCCGCGCAAGGCGGCGTGGCCGGAAGCGGATTTCGTGGTGGGGAATCCGCCTTACCTCGGAGCAAGAACTATTCGGGCTGCCCTCGGTGATGGTTATCTACATGCCGTCCGAAGTGCATACGGTGACTTACCAGAGCACGTTGATTATGTGATGTATTGGTGAGATCGGGCAGGGGAGTTGGTTAATACGGGGCACATTAAAAGTTTTGGTTTGATCACTACAAATAGTATTCGCCAAGAGTTTTCACGAAAAATCATCACTAAACATTTCCAGGCGAACGAGTCATTCAGCATTCGTTATTGCGTGCCAGATCACCCGTGGGTTGATGCGGCTACGGGTGCGGACGTGAGGGTTGCGCTAACGGTGGCAGACTCATCTGGTGGAATGGGATCAAGAGTAGAGGTGGTTCGTGAAACTCCTGGATTGGACGGTGAAGTAATTGTCGATCTGGTTAGGGCTATTGGTCGAATCACACCGATGCTAACGATCGGCGCAGACATCTCTACGTGCAAGTTACTCATATCGAATCAAGGGCTGAGTTGCGTAGGCTATCAGCTCACTGGCCAAGGGTTCGTTGTTTCGCCAGAAGAAGCTGCGAATATCGATAAAAATTTCGAAACACCAAATTCGTTGATCAAGCCGCTTATATCTGGGAGGGATATCACTCAATCACCTCGCAAGAAGTATGTAATTGATCTCTTCGGGAAAACCGAGAGGGAACTCCTTGATAAGCACCCATCTATTTATCAACGTGTGCTCAATTATGTAAAGCCAGAGCGCGATCAAAACCCAAGGGCTTCTCTCAGGGAGCGTTGGTGGATATTTGGTGAGGCACGCAGTACGTTCCGTCCAGCGCTAATTGGATTGGATCAAATGCTTGTGACGTCGCTTACAGCGAAACATCGAACATTTTTGGTTGTAAAGCCAAATGCGATTGCGGATAGCACTACAGTGATGTTTGCATTTCCGGACACATCCCTGCACGACGAACTCGACCGCGCAGTGCTTGATCCCTATGGCTGGAGCGACCTCGCGCCGCTGCAGGATGTGGTCAACGGCAACGCCGCGCCGGCAAGTGTCGGCATGGCGACACGCGAAGACGCGCAGCGTGCGCTGACCGATGCGCTGCTCGAACGGCTGGTGGCCTTGAATGCCGAACTCGCTGCCGAAGAAGCCAAAGGCACGATCCGCTGGCTGCGCCCGGAGTTTCAGGCGAAGGGCGCGGTGCCGGAGAAAAAACCGGAGCAGGCAACACTGGCCGGGGTCGAGGGGGAAGAAAGTGAAACCGCCGTGGTGGCGGTGCCCGCTGCACGCGTGGCATGGCCAAAAGAATTGCCGGAGCAGGTGCGGCTGGTGGCGCAGGCATTGGCCGATGCGCGCGTGCCGCTGACCGAAGACGCCATCGCCGCACGCTTCCAGGGCCGCGGCCCGTGGAAAAAGCGCCTGCCGCAGATCATCGACACGCTGATCGCCGTCGGCCGGGTGCGCGTCGTTGACGGCGGTGATTCCTACGCAATTCAATAAATATTTGATTTTATTGATATTTTTAACTTTGTGAGTGCAGGATAAACGCCGGCAATCCCGGCGGTTTTTATTGCATCAGTCTGCCCTGGGTGTGGACAGCTTTTGACGTGGCCCGGATAATGCATCGCATTTGCAATGCATCCGGAGTGCTGCCCATGAAAACAACCACCTTGCCGCCGCTGCGCGTGACTTCTGAACTGCGCGCTTCCGCTGAAGCGGTGCTCGAAGATGGTGAAACACTGTCGTCGTTTGTGCTGGATGCGGTCACCCGCAGCATTGAACAGCGTCGCCAGCAGCAGGCGTTTATCGAACGCGGTCTGGCCAGTCGCGCCAAGGCCCGCAAGGCCGGTCGCTATGTCACGGGTGAAGCCGTGCTGCGCAAGTTGCGCACCCGCCTCGAAAAAGCCAGGCGCACAGCGGCCGAATGAAGCCGCACAAGCTCCGCTTCACGCCCGAAGCGGAAGACGACCTGCTGCGCCTGTACGAGTTTCTCGCCCTGAACGATCTGCCGGCAGCGGAACGGGCATTGGCTGCGATCGAATCGGCGCTGCAATGGCTGTCGCTGTCGCCTTATTCCTGCCGCAAAGTCACTTCGGGCGATCCGGTGCTGCGGGAATTATTGATCCCGTTCGGCAACGCCGGTTATGTGGCGTTGTTCGAGATCGAGCGGCCAGCTACCGTCACCATCCTCGCCGTGCGGCACCAGCGCGAGGATGATTACCACTGAATGCTGCGTTTTCCGCAGAGGTCGTCACGCAGCCGCCGGCCTTACTCGAAGTTCTCATACTGCAGCCGACCGGCTGCCATGCCGAGTCCCTGCGCCGTTTCGCGTGCGGCTGCGATCAAACCACCGGGCCCGCAGACGTAGAACAGCGCATCGGCCGGTGCAGTGCGCATGACCGATTCAAGGTCGATGCGTTTCCCGCCATCAGGACGCGTGAAATACGCGCGAAGCTGATCCGGAAACTCCCGCGTCAACAGATCCAGATATGCCATGTCGGCCGGCGTCCGGCCGCTGTAGTGGAGTTCAAACGAATCGCCCCTTGCCTTGAGCGCCTGCGCCATGGCTTTGATCGGGGTGATGCCGATGCCGCCGGCGATCAGTACCGCATGACGATGGTTGTCGTGCAGCGGAAACTGGTTGGCCGGATAGTCCATCGCCAATCGTGTGCCGATCTGCCATCCCGCATGGATTGCCGCTGAACCGCCGCGCCCGTTGTCTTCGCGCAGCACTGCGATTTCGATCCGGTCGCTGCTGTCGGACGGCGATGTCACGGAATACTCTCGCGTGACGACGGCGCCGTCGGGCAGCCGTACGGGCACTGCCAGATGAGCGCCTGCCGTCACCGGCGGCAGCGCGCTCCAGTCGGGTTTGCGCAGTTCATAGGCACGCACCTGCGGGGTCAGTTGCCGGATGCCGGTGACGACCAGCTTCAGCGGACCGGTGCCGATCTCGTCGAGGCTGGCGGGGGCGGGCGTGTTTTGCGCGGCACTGTTCTGCCGGGCGCCGGCGCGTGCTTTCACCTCGCTCTCGGTGTAGCGCGGGGTGATGTATTTCGGGCAGTTCCAGTCGAACGCTTCGACGGTGATGACCACGCCGCGTTCGACACGCGCGCGGTAGTCAGGCGATTCCAGTTTGGCGATGAGTGCCGGTTCAGTGTCCTCATCGATCAGTCGCGCCCGCCCCCAGATCTTGAAGCGGCGTTGTCCGGGGTAATCCATCAGGAACAGGCTCACGCGGTCATCGCCGCCGAGATTGCCCACCGAGATGTACTGGCGGTTGCCGGCGAAATCGGCGTAACCGATGGTCTGCGCATCCAGCACTTTCAGGAATCCGATGGGGCCGCCGCGATGCTGCACATAAGGCCAGCCGTTTTCGCCGACGGTGCCTTGGTAAAAGCTGTCGCGCGCACGGATGAATTCGGTTTCGTAGTCGCTCAGCGCGACGGTTTCGGTCTCGCCCGCATCGGCGGCCTGGTAGGCGTCATGGCTGCCCATGCGTTTCTGGGCGGCGCGCACATTCGGGGTGAAGGCGATTTTGGCGAAGGCGAGGGCCATCAGTATTGCTCCTTGATTAAAACACCTTGTTGCCGGGGGCTTGAGGCCCCCGGCGCGGGTTGCATGGATCAGGCGGCGAGATTCAGTCCGACTTTCGGGAAGTCGATATCGACACGGCCGGCTTTGCCCAGCAGGTTGGTGAGGAGGTTCATGCCGACGTGGGTGATGACTTCGACAATATCCGACTCGCTGTAGCCGGCTTCGCGCATTTCGAGCAGCTCGGCGGTGGTGACGTCGCCGGTGTGGGCGACCAGCGAGCGGGCGAACTTCACGGCGACAGCGGCTTTGGCGTCCTGGCTGCTGCCGGCGCGGTTGGCCTCGATCTCGGCGCTGCTCAGGCCGGCTTTGCGGCCGATCGCGGTGTGCGCCGACAGGCAATATTCGCAGCTGTTTTGCTGGGCCAGGGCGAGGGCGATGCGCTCGCGGGTCTGCGGGTCGAGCGAGCCTTCGCCGGCAATGCCGTGCAGGCCGAGGAAGGCCTTGAGCGCGGCCGGTGAGTTGGCAAAGACCTTGAGGAAGTTCGGGATCATGCCGAGCTGGGACTGGATCGCGGCGTAGAGCGCCTTTTGTTCTGCGTTGGCGGATTCGGGGGTAACGATGTTGATGCGTGCCATGGTGATTCTCCTGAGTGGGTTGGCTTGCTGTGGGCTTCGGTTGATGTCGTGATGTTGTCGACGGGATGAACTTTGCCTAATTCCCATGGATAAAAGAATATCTGTATAATTGAATCAATAATTCCGTTTATAGGAATAATCAATGGATCGCTTTCTGGGCATGGCGGTGTTTGTTGCGGTAGCAGAAGAGGAAAGTTTTGCCGCGGCCGGCCGCCGCCTGCGCATGTCGCCGCCCGCGGTGACGCGCGCGGTTGCCGCGCTCGAAGAGCGGCTGGGCGTGCGCCTGCTGACACGCACCACGCGTCTGGTGCGGACCACCGATGCCGGTGCGCGTTACCTCGAGGACGCGCGACGCATCCTGCTCGAAGCGGAAGAGGCCGATCAGGCTGCGGCGGGCGTCAATACCAAACCGCGCGGACACCTCGCGGTCACGGCGCCGGTGTTGTTCGGCAAGTTGTATGTGATGCCGATAGTGACCGCGTATCAGCAGACCTACCGGGAAACGACGGTTGCCGCGCTGTTTGTTGATCGCGTGGTGAATCTGCTCGATGAAGGGCTCGATGTCGGTATCCGCATCGGTCAATTGCCGGATTCATCATTACGCGCGATCCGCGTCGGCCAGGTGCGGCGGGTGATTTGCGCTTCCGCGGGCTATCTCAAAAAACACGGTGTCCCGAAAACACCTGCTGATCTTTCAGGCCACGAGATCATTGCCGCCACCACCATCTCGCCCGGATCGGAGTGGACGTTTGCAAAAGCAAAACAAAAGATCGGCGTCAAACTGAGTCCGCGCATTCTGGTGAACACCAATGACGGCGCGATTGAAGCCGCCAAAGGGGGCTTCGGGCTGACGCGGCTGATTTCCTATCAGGTTGCCGGCGAACTGGCCGCGGGCAAACTGAAGACGGTGCTGTCGGAATACGAGGAAGCGCCACTGCCGATTCATGTGATCCATCGCGAGGGCCGTCACGGATCGGCCAAGGTCAGGAGCTTTGTGGATATGGCGGTGGAAACGCTGAGGGCGGACAAGGCGCTGAACTGATCCGGGCGGCTTATCGCCGGCGGTATCCCTGAGGCGCCGCCGTCAGGCTGCGGATCGTTGAAGAAGGGAAAGGTCACGATTATAATTAAGTTATTGATTATATTGAATAATATGTTATTTTATCGATTCGCAGCTTAATTTTGAGTGACTAAAGACATTCAAAACGGTTATTTTTGATCGACTATAAGTTATCATTTAATCAATTAATGAAAGCTTATGGTCGATCATGAATACCCGCGATCTTCACCTCACCCAGCTGGATCAAGCCCTCGCGCCGTGGCGCGAGACCACGGAGTCCGCGCCGGCCAGCGGCTGGCTGCATGCCATTCGCATGGCGCTGGGCATCACCACGCGCCAGGCTGCACAACGTGCCGGTGTGTCGCAATCCGCCTGGGTCGATGCCGAGCAGCGCGAGGCGGCGGGCACGATTTCACTCGGCCAGTTACGGCGGCTTGGCGCGGCGCTCGATTGCCGTCTGGTGCATGCGCTGGTGCCCGATATGCCCTTGCGCGACAAAGTGGATGCGCGTGCGGAGAAACTCGCGCAAGCCGAAGTGAACGCGGTCGCGCATTCCATGGTTCTGGAGCAGCAGCGTGCCGATGATCACTACACGCGCATGCAGGTCGAGCAACGCAAGCAGGATCTGCTGCGCGGCCGGCGATCAAGGCTGTGGGAATAGCTGGGGCCTGTGTGCCGGATGTCGAAATACAGCGTTTGTTCAAATGTAACTGATAAGTTACAATAGGTTCCGCGTTGAACATTACGTGAACGCCGCCGGAGTCGATCTGTTTGCTCGCTGGATCGGAAAGTTGCATGACGGCAGGGCCGTGGCCAAGGTGCTGACTCGCATTGACCGGCTTGTACTGGGCAACCGGGGTGACTGCCGCGAACTGGGTGGCGGTGTGTTCGAACTGCGGATTGACTGGGGCCCGGGTTACCGTGTGCATGCTGCGCAGGTTGGCAAGGTGGTTGTGCTATTGCTTTGTGCGGGAGACAAGAAATCACAGGCGAAGGATATTGAAGATGCCAAAGCGTACCTCCGGGACTACCAGACGCGCAGCCACAAAGCCGAAGCCGGCAAGCGTATCCCACGAAGCCTGGCTGCTTGATCATCTGAAAAAGCCGGCCGGGGCTGCGGCTTATATCGAGGCTGCGATTGAAGAGGGCGATCAGCCGGCCCTGATGATGGCGCTGCGTAATGTGGCAATGGCGCAGGGCGGAATTTCGAAGATCGCCCGCAAATCAAACCTTACTCGCGAAGCGACCTATCGCATGCTGTCGGCCTCAGGAAATCCGGAGCTGCGCAGCCTGACAGCGATTCTGGGTGCAGCCGGGCTGCGACTGTCGGTCAAGCCGGTCAACAAGCGGGTCGCCGGATGACAGTATGTGTTCTTTTCCCCGTGGGCGGGGAGGGGGCAGTTTTATGATGGATGAAGTTTCTTCAAGGAGTCCTGCATGAAATTCGGCCGCTTCCAGCTTCAATCCCGTACCTTCTTCGGTCTCGTCGAAGGCAATCAGGTTACCGAGCTCGACGGTTCGCCGTTCGACAGCTACAAGCCCACGACCTCCCGCTACCTGCTGTCCGCGCTGAAGACCCTGATTCCCTGCGAGCCGCGCAATTTCTACTGCGCCGGGCTGAACTATGCCGCGCATATCGAGTGGGGCGCCAAACGCAAGGGCATCGCACCCAAGTATCCGGAAAAGGCCGACGTCGGTTACCGTTCCTTCAATGCGCTGTGCGCGACGGATGAAACACTGATCATTCCTGCCGATGCGTCCGACATGGTGCAGTTCGAAGGCGAGCTGGTGGCGGTGGTGGGCAAGGCGGCGAAAAACCTCACCGAAGAAAATGCGTTGTCGTGCATCCTCGGTTACACGCTGGGCAATGACGTCAGCGAACGCAACTGGCAGAAATCCGACCGCACGCTGTGGCGCGCGAAGAACTGCGATACGTGGAAACCGATGGGCCCCTTCATCACCACGGGCCTCGATCCGATGAACCTCGATGTCGAGATTCACATGAACGGCCAGCGCGTCGCCGGTTACAACACCAGCAAGATGCTGTTCTCGGCGCAGCGTTACATCGCCGAGATCACCAAGTACATGACGCTGCATCCGGGTGATGTGATCTGGCTCGGCACCGATGATGCGACCGAGCCGAACCTGAAACACGGCGACGTCTGCGAGATCATCCAGAAGGACATCGGTGTGTTGCGGACGCCGGTGGTGCGCGAGGGCGCTTAGAGCTTGAATGCCCGCTGCTTGCGGGATGATGCGAAATTATTTTAAGTAATTGTTTTTATTGAATAATTAATAATTAACCGGAGCGAATCCGGCTATTCGCAGCCGTTCTTCTTGTTGCAGCAAACGGCTGATACTGTGACGGCTTTCCAGTGGAGGAGTGAATCATGAAGAGCATCGTGAACGGTTTCTCATGCGTGCTGGCGCTGTTGCTGTGTCTGGCCTTGCCCGTGCAGGCCGCGCCGACGCTGGAACAGATCGACGAGTTCGCGGTGCCTGAAGCCAATCAGGGCATAGGCGTGGATGCCGGCCATTTCTACGCCGTCGATAATTACAGCATCGGCAAATACGACAAGCGCAGCGGCAAACTCGTCAAGAAATGGCAGGGTGAAAAGGGCGGCCCGATCGAGCATCTCGACAGCGCCATGCTGATGGACGGCAAGATTTACGCCGCGCATTCCAATTACCCGAAGTGGCCGATGACCAGTTCGCTGGAGATTTTTGATGCGGAAACCATGCAGCATATCGGTACGCACAGCTTCGGCATCCAGTGGGGCTCGCTGACGTGGGTGGACTGGCATGACGGTCACTGGTGGATGACCTTCGCCAATTACGACCGCCTGCTCGGCCCCGGCAAGACGCCGTACGGCCACAAGGTCAACACGGTGATGGTGAAGTTCTCGAAAGACTTGCGCCCGGTACAGTCATGGACGCTGCCCAAGGCCGTACTCGACAAATTCGAGGACATGAGCAATTCCGGTGGGTCGTGGGGGCATGACGGTCATCTGTATCTCAGCGGTCATGATCCGGCGGAGATTTACCGCATGCGCCTGCCGAGTGCCGGCTCCACGCTGGAACTGGTCGATGTGATCCCGATGAACATCCGCGGCCAGGGCATTGCCTGGGATCGGTCCGATCCCGGCGTGATCTACGGCATCATTCGTGCGACTGCGGCGGAACGCAAAGCCGGTGGTTCGCACAAGGTGACGGTGTTCCGGCTCAAGCCCTGAGCGCTGCGGAATCATTTATTCTTCGTTTTTGATTTCAATAACGGTGCCCTTCGGCGCCGTTGCAACCGGGAACCGCAATCCATGAGCAAGCCCGTCTGTCTGCTGTGGCTGGATGATGTTGATGCGTACAAGAGTGCCCTCGCCGATGCGGGGCTGGCCGAGCGTTTCGAGTTGCATCACGTCAAGCGTGAAGACACGCCGCCGGAAGAGCTGATTCCGCGGGTGGAGATATTGGCCGGCTGGAAACACGGCAAGCTGCTGGCGCGCATGCCGAAGCTGCGCTGGATCCAGGCGATGACGGCCGGCGTTGAAGCGTGGCTGGATGCGCCGGGGCTGCGTGACGACGTGGCGCTGTGCTGTGCGCGCGGCTCGCACCGCCACTCGATGTCGGAAAACATTCTCGGCGCGCTGTTTCACCTGACCAAGCCGTACGCAGCGGTGGCGCTGGATCAGAAGCAGAGCCTGTGGAAGCGCCGCCAGTCGACTCTGCTCGCCGGGCAGACGCTGGGCATCCTCGGCCTCGGCGCGATTGGCCAGGAACTCGCGCTCAAGGCCTCGGCGCTGGGCATGCGCGTGATCGGCAGCAAACGCGAGCCGGAGCCGCTGGAGGGTGTGGAAGAGGTCTATGCCGGCGATGAGGCCGGGGAAGTGTTGCGCCAGTCGGATTTTGTGGTGCTGCTGATGCCGGTGACCGCGGAGACCGAAAACTTCATCAACGCGGCGCGGCTTAAAGTCATGAAGCCCTCGGCCTGGCTGCTCAATTTCGGCCGTGGCCCGCTGATTGTCGATGCCGACCTGATTGCCGCCGTCAAAAACAAATCCATTGCCGGAGCGGTGCTCGATGTGTTCCGTGAAGAGCCGCTGCCGGCGACCGACCCGTTCTGGACCACGGAAAACATTCTCGTGCTGCCGCATATCGGTGGCGGCCATGCCGGTCGCGGTGCGGTGGTCGCGGAGATCTTTGCCGACAATGCGGCGCGTTTCCTCGCCGGCGAACCGTTTGCAACCGTCGTGTACCGGACGCGCGGTTACTGAATAAAACCAAAAAGTAAAAATACAAAAAAAAAGCAGAAGCGTGTCGTTACAGGAAAAGGATTCGTAATCATGAAAGAGCTGGTTTCACACGCCGAACGTGCCGTTGCGTTGTTGATCGCGCGCAAGCAGACCATCGTGGTGGCTGAATCATCCGCCGGCGGCCTGATCACCGCGGCACTGCTTGCGGTGCCCGGTGCATCGGCCTGCGTGCGTGGCGGCATCGTGGTGTACACCCGCGAAATGCGCCGTGAAATCCTCGGCATCACCGATGACGAGATGCGCGGCCTGACGCCATCCACCGAAACCTATGCGCTGCTCAAGGCGCGTCGCGCCCGCGAGCGCGTCAAAACCGATTGGGCGCTGTCCGAGACCGGCGCCACCGGTCCCACCGGCAGCCGTTACGGCTATCCGCCGGGGCATGCGTGTTTCGCGGTGGCGGGCGCGGTGGAAGCGGCGCGTACGCTGGAAACCGGCAATTCTGATCGTGTCGAGAACATGCAGGATTTCGCGGCGGCGGCGATTGATTTTCTGGCGGAAGTGGTTGCCTCGTCGCCGGCCTGACCTGTCATGAACAGCCTGCCGGAATTCGCCAGCACCATCCACGAGGTCGCCGATGCGGCCGAGGCCAACGAACTGTATCAACGCAACGGCTGGACCGATGGCCTGCCCATCGTGGCGCCGACGGAAGCTGCGGTGGCACGGTTCCTGGCCGCAGCCAGACTTGAGGCTGCTGCTGTCATCGGGGTGGAGCCGGTGCGCCGGCGCAGCATCACTGCCGAAAAAATCGCCATCGCGGCGGTGATGGCGGGCTGCCTGCCGGAATACCTGCCGGTGGTGGTCGCCATCGTCAAGGCGATGTGCCAGCCGGAATATGCCCTGCACGGCAGTACCGCGAGCACCGGTGGCAGCGCGCCGTTCATTGTGGTCAACGGGCCGGTGCGGCTCGCGCTGGGCATGAATGCCACGCACAATGTGCTCGCCAATGCCAGTCGCGCCAATGCCACCATCGGTCGCAGCATCCGCCTGATTCTTTTGAATGTGCTCGGCGGGATTCCCGGCCAGCTCGACCGCTCGACACTCGGGCATCCGGGCAAGTTCACTTTTTGCATCGCCGAGGACGAGGAAGACTCGCCGTGGCTGCCGCTGGCGGTGGAGCGCGGTGTTCCGGCCGGCGTGTCGGCGGTGACGTCGCTGCAGGTGGAGTCGCCGCTGCAGATCATGAACGAGTGGACCCACGACCCGCGCGAAATCTGCGACACCTATGCGGCAGCCATACGCAGCAATATGCTGCTGTATTCGATCTGGGAAGGGAATTACGCGCTGGTGATCGCCAAACAGCACCGCGAGATTTTTGCCGCTGCGGGCTGGAACAAGCAGAACATCCGCGAGTATGTGTTTGAAAAGGCGCGGGTGAAGCGCGGCGAGTGGCGCGGTGTCGGCAAGGCGGCGGTGGCGGGGCGCAAGGATGAAGACAAGGAGTATTGCGCGCTGCGTTCGCCCGCTGACCTGCTGGTAGTGGCTGCGGGTGGGCCGGCGGGCGGATTCGCCGCCATCCTGCCGCCGTGGTACGGCAAAAAATCGCTGGCGGTCACCATGCCGGTCGGCGCCTGAAGAAACCAGTCACAAAAGGAGTCAATGATGACGCTGAGAGTTCTGGACCCGCGCGAATCCGCACACGGTGAAGCGCTGCGCATGGCGCCGCCGCTGGCCTCGCTCGATGGTGCGGTGGTCGGCATGATCGACAACGCGAAAATCGGCACCGAACGGCTTTTTGATTTCATCGAGGAAATCCTCAAAAAGGAATTTCGCGTGCGCGAATGCATCCGCCGGCGCAAGCCCGATGCGTCGCGTCCGGTGCCGCAGCCGATGCTGATGGAGATGAGCGGGGCCGACGCAATACTGGCCGCAACCGGCGACTGAGGGAGCTGCTCGTCGTGCAGTTTGCACGACGCGATTGAAGCCGAAAGGCTCGGCATCCCGGCGGTGGCGATCATGACTGATCGTTTTGTCGCCACGGCCAGGGCGGTGGCAGGCGTCAACGGCCTGGGTGATTATCCCTTCGCGGTGATCGCCCATCCGCTGGCCAACAACGATGACGCTGCGCTGCGCGAGAAGGCGCGTGTTGCGGTTGAGGCCATCGTGCCGCTGCTGATGCAGCGCAGAGCCTAGCGTTTCACCAGTCCGGTCGGCTCGAAGTAGGCGCTCTTGGAGCTGCGTGTCGCCTGGAAGGGCAGGGTTACGGCTTCGCCGATTTCTTCCCGGTCTTTCAGCTGCACCACGCGAACGATGCCGGTCATCTGGTCGCCGCGAACCCGGACATTGAACTCGTGGCGGTAGAGTCCGCTGCCGTCGAGGGTGATGTCGAGCGCGAAACTGAAGTCTTCGCCACTCAGTTTCATGTTGCGGAACACGCCGCGGCGGTCGCCGGCACGCACCACGCCTTCGACTTGCTGGAACTGCTGCTCAAGCACCGCCGCGTAATGGCGTTTCACGCCGCCCACCACAAGGTCCCAGCTCCAGCGACCTTCCGTATTTGCCGGCACGACCCACTTGTTGACCGGCCCCTGGCGTTCATCCACAGCATCGGGCTTCCAGCTGCCGAGGTCCCAGATGTTGGTGACGACGCGGGTGCCGGGGCGCGCTTCGGCAAGAATCTTGGCGCGCAGCATGTACATCAGCTCCGGCCACAGCCACATGAAAATCACGTTGGCCTGTGACAGGTCGGCGTCGAAGGCGTTGCGGTGATGGAACTGCACGCGATCGGCAACCCCTTCTTTTTTGGCCTCGGCGGTGGACTGCAGCACCAGCTTTTCATCGATGTCCACACCCCAGCCGCGTACGCCCGGGTGCGATTTCACCGCAGTGATGACAATGCGGCCGTCACCGGAGCCGAGATCGGTGACCACGTCACCGTCACGCAGTCCGGCGATGACGACCATGCGGTCGATGCTTTCCGGATTGCTGCCGACAAAAATGGAGAAACGCTCCTGGGCCCAGGAAGGGGTGCCTGCAGTGAAGGCGACGCACAGCGCTGCTATCAGTAGGGGTCTCATGGTGCGCAAATTATCCATAAAAACATAAATTTGCAATATTCGGGCGGGCTGCTGCCGGCAGCGGTGACGGAATTGATTTTCTCTGCATCCACAGGTCCGGATGCGAGTGGCGGCGAACTGTTTAACCTGACGATCAAGAACCCGATTAATCCGGCCGGTGACTCAATCTACGGATTTGAACTGACCGACCTCGGCAATCTCGGCAATTCGTTCAGCCTCTGCGGCATCACCGTCAGCAACTTCCGCTATCAGGTGGTTGACGGCGCGGGCGCCGGCACTTCCTTTCTTGGCACCAGCAGAGGCAATACCTTCTGGTACAACGATGAATCCAATCACGCTTCGCTTTACATCCTCGCCAACTTCACCGTACCGGTGATGACGCCGGTGCCGGAACCGGAAATTTACGCGATGCTGGGCGCCGGTCTGGGACTGATGGGCTGGGTGGGTCGCCGCTGGAAACAGCACAACATTTAATCCGGCCCGCAGGTTTCAAAAACAAACCCCGCTTCGGCGGGGTCTGTTTTTATCCGCGCTGAAGTGCAATGCGCGGTCACATCAATGGTTTAATGCCTTTATAGCCTTGCTCCGTGAATCAGTAGGAAAGCAGTTGTTTAAGGAACTGGGTGATGTTTTCCTTGATTGAGCGTTCGTTGGCCAACCTCAAGCGGGTAATTGCAACTGCAGCATCGGAGAATCCGGCAGAACCAGTGGCCTCGATAACATGTTATTTGCTGGCGTTTCCGGTTGTTACGCTGTACTGGATATTGGATTTGACATCCAGAGTCAATCCGAAGGCCGGTTGAACAAGGCTCATCAGGTTTGCATCGACCTTGTGCGATGCTGCTGCCGAATCGCTGGCCAAGTAGCCAAATGCATTAAGCGAGCCACGCAATGCCTCCGTGAAACTCTTGTTGTCGACTTGCGAGGTCCAAAGCGGATTGGTTTCCTGGCCGCCGGCGATATTCCCAAGAGCCACTTTACCTTTGAGTTTCGGGTTCTGGCCAAGTGAGGCATCGGGGCTGACGATCATTGCTTGGGTTTCAGCGGGAGTCGCGCAACCGTTGAGGCCGGCGTAGGCAATGAATATCAGCGACAGTGTGAAGCAACGTATAACCCGGGTCATGTCAGTTCTCCATATTTTTTTGAAGGGGGCGGGTTCTTTTAAGAACCGGTGTCGGCTGTGGCGGGTTATTGCGACGGAGCTTCTTGTTGGATGACAAGGTTTGGTGCCACCGGTGTGGCGGCAGGTGTCGTGCCTTCTTTTTCAAGGGAAATGTTGTGTTGATCGGGATACTTCCACATGGCTCCCGTGATCAGATCAGTAATGCCAAGGTCAATGAATATGGCGCCTGTAACACCGGCGCCCGACGCAGTGCTGACGATGCGAGTGGTGTAACCCTTGTAGCCTTCGGCCTTGCATTGAACCACGATGTCATCTTTGTCTTTGCTGACCGTGACGGTGTTCTGTGAAGCCGTCACGATACCGATCTGCCCGTCATCCACCCGCGTCAGGACGCAGCGTGTGTCTTTGGGTTCGATATTGAAAATAAGTATTTGAGACGTACCTTGGGTGATCGAAGCGCAACTGGAAAGCAAGGCCGGCAATACCATCGCCAGTAGTATCTTCTTATTCATGTGGTTCCCATTTTTTGAGTTGTGGATGCGCATATTCTTGTTTGTTGTCATGGCATGCGTCGCCGACTATTACCGCACTCATGACGGAGGGTGTCAAATACCGGCATGAGTGAGCAGTAAGTTTTATCTATTCCGCCTTGATGCCGGCCTCCTGGATCACTTTGGCGTACTTGGTGCGTTCGTTCTTGATGAGGGCGGTGAATTCCTTCGGCGTATTGCCGACGGGGATTGCGCCCTGTTTGATCAGCGCGGTTCTCATCTCGGTGGAGTTGGTGGCCTTGACGGTTTCGGCGGCGAGTTTGTCCATGACTTTGGCTGGAATTCCTGCAGGGGCCACCATGCCGTACCAGGCCACCGATTCATAACCGGGAATGCCGGCTTCGGCCATGGTCGGCACTTCGGGTGCGACATCAATGCGCTTGGCGGTGCTGACGGCCAGCGCGCGCACGCGTTTCGCCTGCATGTGCGGCACCACGGTGAGCGCAGTGGTGATGGTGAAATCGACATGCCCGGCAATGACGTCGAGCAGGCCCTGATTGCCGCCTTTGTAGGGAATGTGGTTGAGCTTCACTTTGGCCATGTGCGCCATCAGCTCAGTCGCCAGATGCTGCGAGGAGCCGACCCCGCCGGTGGCGTAGTTCACGGGCTTCGGGCCTTTGGCGAGTGCCAGCAGTTCTTTCAGGCTGGTGGCGCTGATTTTCGGGTTCAGCGCGAGCATCTGCGGCAGGATCGCGGTGAGGCTGACGGCGTTGAATGCTTTTTCGGCATCGTAGGGCAGATTTTTTTGCAGCAGCGGATTGATGGCATGGCCGATGGCGACAAACATCAGCGTGTGTCCGTCCGGGTTGGCCTTGGCGGCGATGTCGGCCGCCACCACGCCGTTGGCGCCGGGACGGTTGTCGGCGATGACCTGCTGGCCCCAGGCTTCCTGCAGTTTCTGGCCGATCATGCGGGCGAGGATGTCGGTGGAACCGCCGGGTGTGAACGGGACGATGATGCGGATGGGTTTTTCCGGATATTCCGCGGAGTGGGCTGCGGGCAGGGCGCAGGCGAGCGCAACGGCGCTCAGCGCGGCAAGGCGCAAATTGTTCATGGTTCTCCCCCTGATGTAATTGATTTTATTCAGCCGTTGGCGACGACATAGCCGGACGGCGTTCCCTTGACCGTGGTGCGTTCAAGGTGGCGAATCTGCGTTTCGTCAAAATCGCCGAGCGCCTGGTGCAGCGTGCAGCGGTTATCCCACACCAGCAGGTCGTTCTCGCGCCACATCTGGCGGTAAACGAACTCGGGCTGCGTGGCATGTTTGTTCAGGTAATCAATCAGCGGTTTGCTTTCGGCTTCGGTCATGCCGTCGAAGCGTTTGACCTTTTCGCCAAGATAAATGGCCTTGCGACCGGTTTCCGGATGTACGCGCACGACCGGTTGGGCAATCGGCGGGTTGAGTTTCATCACCTCGTTGCGCCGCTCGTTGCCTTGGTCGGCGACGTTGATCTTGCGCGTGCCGGAGAGGTGGATGCCGTGCAGGTCGGCGATCAGTTTTTTCATGCCGTCGGACAGCGTGTCGTAGGCCATGGTCATATTGGCGAACAGTGTGTCGCCGCCGACTTCCGGCAACTGGAAGCAGCGCAGCAGCGAACCCAGCGCGGGTGTCGTCGTGTATGAAAAATCGGTGTGCCAGGAACGGCCGGTATAACGCGATTCCGACGGCGTGCCGTCGGGATTGGGTTTGTTGGTGACCATCAGCAGTTCCGGATAATCCGGGTGGCGGTCGCGCGGCAATGAATCGTGGTTGTCGAGTTCGCCGAAGCGCCGGCTGAATTCGATATGCTGTTCGCGACTGATGTTCTGGTTGCGGAACAGCAGGATGCCGTGTTGCAGGAAGGCGCTGTAGATTTCGCCGAAAGTGCTTTCGCGCATCGGCCGGGTGAGGTCGATGTCGCAGACTTCGGCGCCCAGCGCGTTGGACAGGCGGCGCAGTTTCAGGGTCATTATTGTTCTCCTCCGGGTTGCAGACGGGGCCGTTCAGCTCAAGCAGATTACACCCCTGCGGGCCAGCCTTGGCGTTCGTGCTCACGGTGCGGACTTGCAACCCGCCGCTGGCGCCTTGCTTTCGCGGCGGCCGCATTGAATGGAAGGTCATGCCGGCCAAAGTGGTTTGCAGACGTGGTTCGCAACCGAACTTGTTATCATCGGGGCCCCTATTGAATGATGCATGCCGCAAGCAAAACCCGTTGCGGCCAAACCCGCCATGACCGAGATTCAGTTGACCGGCAAGATTGCCCGCGAACGTATCGTGATGCTTGACATCCCGCGGCCGGGCAAAGAGGTGATCGATGCATTTTTGCTGCTGACCGATCTGGCAGGCACCGTTTCGGATGCGATGGACGAACTGGGCATCCACGGCGCCATACCGGCGGCGAAACTTCAGCCGATGCTGCCCGGCGCGCGCATGGTCGGGCCGGTGATGACGGTGCGCAACATCATGCAGGCGGTGCCGCCGACGCTGGGTGCGATGGCGCGCAAATCGGGGCAGGCTGATATCGAGGCGCATAATCTGGCCAAGTCGGGTGATGTTCTGGTGATCGAAGGTGTGGAACACATTTCCAGTCTTGGCGGCAATTCGGCGAATGTCGGCAAGCGCCAGGGCGAGGCCGGCGCGATTGTCGATGGCGCGACACGGGATGTCGCAACGGCGCGCAGCATCGGTTACCCGATCTGGGCGCGTGGCGTCAGCCTGATGACCGGCAAGTGGCGGGTGGAGACGGTCGCAATCAACGGGCCGGTGCAGATTTGCGGCGTGCCGGTGAATGCCGGCGATCTGGTGGTCGCTGACGACAATGGCGTGTGTTTCATTCCGCGCGCGCGAATCGCCGAAGTGCTGGCGCGCGCCCAGGCGCTGTCGGCCGGCGAGGAGGAGCGCAATCGTGATGTCGCGGCCGGCATGAGCGTGGTTGATGTCGCCAACAAGGCGTATTTCAGGAAAGTCGGCATCTAGTTTTTAATCATGCAAAGTCCGCAGATCATTGTTTCCGGAAAAAGTTGCGGCGCCGAAGTGACCGGCGTTGATCTGGCCGAACCGGGGTCCTTCGCCATCACCGCATTGCAGCAGTCGGTGAAGGAACACCTCGCGGTGGTGGTGCGCGGGAAAGCGTTGTCCAGCGGGCAGCTGCTGGCGCTTGGAGAATTTTTTGGTCCGCTGGAACCGCAGGGGATCAGCGTACTGGCCACCCAGAACGCCGAATTGCGGAGAGCGCATCTGGTGGTGTCGAACCGGATGCCGCTGGAGCGGCCTACCGGCAGCCTCGGTGCAGGCGCGGACATCTGGCAGTCCGACTTGTCGTATCGCACGCGGCCCTGCTCGATCGCGATATTGCATGCGCACGAAGTGCCTGCGGGCTCGCGGGTGTCATTCGTCAACCAATACCAGGCGTATGAAACACTGCCTGCGGAACTGAAGGCGCGCATCCAGGGCCGCATGCTGCTGCACGACGAAAGCATCGACGGGAACGGCAATCTGCGCAGCGACTTTGCGGCGGTGAGTGATCCGCGTGAAGCCACCGGTGCGCAGCACGGCATCGTTCGCACGCACCCGGACAGCCGGCGCAAGACGCTGTATCTCGGTCGCCGGCGCAATGCCTGGATCATCGGCATGCCGCTGGAGGAAAGCGAGTTGCTGCTCGATCAGTTATGGGCGCATGCAACGCAGCCAACACTGGCATGGACGCACGATTGGCAGGCCGGCGACACCCTGATCTGGGACAACCGTTGCCTGCTGTATCGCCACAATGCGGTGGACAGCAGCACGCAGCGGCTGATGTACCGGGTGCAGGTCCGCGGCGAAATCCCGCGCTGAAACGGCCTGCCCAGGCGGTTTGATTACGGCCGGGCCAAAGTCGTTTATTCTTCGCCTTCCGTTCAACCCGCGACAGGTTCCATATCATGTACCCCAATACCCTGCTTTATATCAACGGCCAGTGGTGCGCTGCTGCTTCCGGACGCACGCTGCCGGTCGTCAATCCTGCCAACCACCAGCAGATCGGCACGGTTGCTTACGCCGAGAAAGCCGACCTCGACCGCGCGCTCGAATCCGCGGAGCAGGGTTACAAGGCGTGGCGCAAGGTGTCGGCCTTCGACCGCTGCAAGATCATGCGCAAGGCGGCGGACCTGTTCCGCGAGCGCGCCGATACCGTCGCGACCTATATGACCTTCGAGCAGGGCAAGCCCGTCGGCGAAGCCAAACTCGAAACGCTGGCCGGCGCTGACCTGATCGACTGGTTTGCCGAAGAAGGCCGCCGCGCTTATGGCCGGGTGATTCCGGCGCGCGCTGAAGGCATTTATCAATTGGTGGTGAAAGAGCCGGTGGGCCCGGTTGCCGCCTTTACGCCGTGGAATTTCCCGATCAACCAGGCGGTGCGCAAGCTGTCGGCCGCCCTCGCGACCGGTTGCTCGGTGATCCTGAAAGCGCCGGAGGAAACCCCGGCTTCGCCCGCGGAACTGGTGCGCGCCTTTGTCGATGCCGGCTTGCCGGCTGGCGTGATCAATCTGGTCTACGGCAGCCCCGCAGAGATTTCGAGCTATCTGATTCCGCATCCGGTGATCCGCAAAATCACCTTTACCGGTTCCACGCCGGTGGGCAAACAGCTCGCTGCGCTCGCCGGCCAGCACATGAAGCGCGTGACCATGGAGCTCGGCGGTCATGCGCCGGTGATCATTTTTGATGATGCCGACATTGAAGTGGCGGCGAAGATGATGACCTTCATGAAATACCGCAACGCCGGGCAGGTCTGCGTGTCGCCGACGCGTTTCCTGGTGCAGGAAGGCGTCTACAAAAAGTTCGTCGAGAAATTCACTGAAGGCGCGAAAGCGATCAAGGTCGGCGACGGATTCGACAAGGACACCAAGATGGCGACGCTCGCCAATCCGCGCCGGCAGAGCGCGATGGTGGCCAATGTCGAAGATGCGAAAAAACACGGCGGCAAGGTGCAGACCGGCGGTTACCCGATCGGCGAGAAGGGCAACTTCTTCGAACCGACCGTGATCACCGAACTGTCGACCAGCGCGATGGCGATGAACACCGAGCCGTTTGGCCCGATGGCGATCATCAATCCCTTCAAGACTTTTGATGATGCCGTCGCCGAAGCGAATCGTTTGCCCTACGGTCTGGCTGCATACGCCTGGACCAAGTCGGCGAAAACCGCGAACGCGATTGCTGCCCAGGTCGAGACCGGTATGATGACCATCAACCACCTCGGCTTTGCGCTGCCTGAAGTGCCGTTCGGCGGCGTCAAGGATTCGGGTTATGGTTCCGAGGGCGGCAGCGAAGCCATCGAGCCGTACCTGGTGTCGAAATTCGTAACCCAAGCGGGCCTGTAAAAATAATAATAAAAACAATTAGTTAGGAAGTATCCGCTGGGCGCCTGTCCGGCGGCGTTTGCATCTGGTGCGTTGTGGAGGCGCTGCGATGAACCGATGGCAACAAGGGCTGACGGCGATGCTGCTCGGCCTGTTCAGTGCAGGCATCGCCTGGGCGCAGGCCTATCCGGCCAAACCGGTGCGTATCGTCACCGTCGCGCCGGGCAGTGCAAACGACATCGTTGCCCGCCTGATCGCGCAGGAAATTCGCAACAGCCTGGGACAACCGGTGGTGGTCGACAACCGCGGCACTGTTGCAGCGGAACTGGTGGCGCGCGCACCCGCTGATGGTTATACCTTGCTGCTCTACGGCAGCGCAGTGTGGCTGTCGCCGTTCATCCGTGCGAGCACGCCCTACGATCCGGTGAAAGACTTTGCGCCGATCACATTGGTGGCCAGTTCGCCCAATGTCGTGGTCGTCCATCCGTCGCTGCCGGTGAAATCGGCGCGGGAACTGATTGCGCTGGCGCGGTCCCGGCCCGGTGAAATCAATTACGCCGCCGGTTCGCTGGGCGCCGCGCCGCATCTTGCCGCGGAACTGTTCAAGGCCATGGGCAAGCTCAATATCGTGCGAGTCTCCTACAAGGGCACCGGCGGTTCGCTGATCGGCATTATCAGCGGCGAGGTCGGGTTGATGTTTCCGACTGCGGGTTCGGTGACGCCGTACATCAAGTCTGGAAAATTGCGCGCGCTGGCGGTGACCAGCCTGCAGCCCACAGCACTCGCGCCCGGGCTGCCGCTGCTGTCGGAAACACTTCCCGGTTATGAATCGGTTTCGCTGAATGGCATGCTGGCGCCGGCACGCACGCCGGAACCCATCATCCGTCAGCTCAATGCAGAAGTGGCGAAAGTGATGACCCGTGCCGACATCAAGGAAAAACTGGTGGCGGCAGGCACCGACGCGATGTCGACTTCACCGGAGCAATTTGCCGCGATCATCCAGGCGGACATGGCGAAGTGGGGAAAGGTCATTCGCGAAGCGGGGATTCGCGAGTAATCCGGCAGGCGGTCGGGCGGCAGGCGGTCGGAAACTTTGCGATTTGCAGCCGTCGCGCACTGGGCGGTACTGCAAAAGAGCCTTATCATACGCATCCCGTTTTTCCGACAGATCACCGAAGAGAATTCTTGATGCAATCCGTTCAGAACACCGTCCTGAAACAGAACCCGGCTGCGCAGATCATCCCCTCCGGCAAAGCCTGCGGCGCTGAAGTGACCGGCGTTGACCTTGCCGCGCTTGACCCCGTCACCGTCGCCACGCTGCAGCAGGCGATCCGCGAGCATCTGGTTGTGGTGGTTCGCGGCCAGCCGATCAGCGATCCGCAGCTGATTGCATTGGGTAAATCATTCGGTGATCTGGAGCCGCCGGGCATGAGCCCCATCGGCAAACCGTTCATCGACGCGTTTCCGGACATCCTGGTGATTTCCAACATCATGGAGCAGGGCATGCCCATGGGGAATCTGGGTGCGGGTGAGGCAATCTGGCATACCGACATGTCGTACCGGCCCCGGCCGTGCACCATCGCCATCCTGCATGCGCTGGAAGTACCCCCTGCCGGCGGCAATACCTACTTCGCCAACCAGTATCTGGCCTACGACACGCTGTCCGATGAACTGAAGAACAAGCTCGACGGCCTTGAAGTGATTCACGACGAGACCTACAACAGCGGCGGGCAGATGCGCAAAGGTTTCAAGGAAGTCACCGATCCGCGTCAGGCGCCGGGCGCACGTCACAGGATTTTCCGCACCCACCCGCAGACCGGTCGCAAGGCGCTGTACCTGGGACGGCGGCGCAATGCCTACATCATCGGCATGCAGCTGGACGAAAGCGAACGCCTGCTCGATGAACTGTGGGCGCACGCTTCACGTCCGGAGTTCATGTGGCATAACGAATGGAAAGTCGGCGATACGCTGATCTGGGACAACCGCGCGCTGATCCACCGCCGTGATTCTTTTGACAACAATCAGCGCCGCATGATGCACCGCGTGCAGATTCGCGGCGAATTGACGTCCTGATGCTGTTGCGGCGATGGCCGCTGATGCAGTGATCAGAAGCCCGCGTTGAACCGCGGGCTTTTTATTTCAGCGTGTCGCGCAGCGGCGGCGGTTTTCAGTCGCCGCCATGCGGCGCAGGCAGATGGCGATGGCCGGTGTGCTGATGGCGATATGGAAGGGCATGCGCAGGCGGCTGGCGATCCACGCCCGGCGCAGCGCCGGATCGGTACTCGGGTCGTTCTGCAGCGGCAAAGCGAGTTGCTTCATTGCGGCGACCTCCTGTGCATTTAACGGTGGCGTGTACGCCAGCGTTGACACTGGAGATGATTATGAGCGGCCGCGTGAAGAGTTCATCGTGGAAACAGGGACCTGTAAACCGTTTAATTCGCAGGTTCAGCGGATTCAAAACAAAAGGGCGTGATTTTCATCACGCCCTTTTGCAACGGCGGCTGGACACCGCCTGAGTGACATCAAGCCTTGGTCGGGCGCGCCGGTTTTTTGTATCGGCCCACCGGCACCAGTTCGGCAACAGTGCCGCCGGGTGCGCGGAATTTCACCGGGATGACGCCGGGGTCGCTGATGATTTCGCAGCCATGGCTTTTAATCTGGGCGGTGGCTTTTTCCATGTCCTCAACTTCAATGGCGAAGTGGTGGATGCACGGGCCTTCACCGGCGGCCTTGGATTCGGCGGATTGGGTGCCGGCGTCGTATTTGATCAGCGTGAAGTCGATTTCGCCGTCGGTCAGGTGGCGCGACAGGTGGTCGCGGGTCTTGCGGGTTTCGGCTTCCCAGAAGCCGAACACCTCTTCATAGAATTTGGTGGTTTTTTCGAGGTCTTCGACCTTGAGGGCGAGGTGCACGATACGGTTCATGGTGTTCTCCGGTGAATGCCCGCGAATGGCGGCGAAGCATCGTTTTACGCGCCCGACTGCCGCTTCCGCAAGCGGGGTGCTACACTGTGGGCGTCATATTATCTGACCCCCGCAGTCCCCCCCTCTCAGTTACCGCAGGACCACGCCGTTGATGCGTCCGGCGCGGCCATCGACATCAGGACATTGCGGCGATGCTCAACCCCACAACCTTGTTGTCGGCAATCGCCTTGGCGACCAGTCCGGTGGCCTTCGCGTCTTCGATAAACGCGACAAGATATTTCGCGGCATTGCTGCGGCCCTTGGGTACGCCGGCCGCCTGCTGCACGGCGGTGAAGCAGCCCTGGACAATGACCGAGCCCGGCAGCTTGGCCTGATCCGAAATCAGTCGCGGCTTCAGTCCGGCGAGCGCATGGAATTGTTCATCGACGAAACGTTTGAACGACGCATCGGCGCCGGGTTCGGTGACGAGTTCGGCGTTTTTGATGGTGCGTGTCAGATACAGTTCGTAAGCGGCTTTTGCCGGCACGATGATGCGCACACCCTTGCTGTCCACTTCGTTGGCGTGTTTCAGCGCTGAACCGGGCGGAACCAGATAGGTGGATTCGATTTCGACATAAGCTGCGGTGAAGTCGATTTCATTGGCGCGCTGCGGCTCTGCACCGAGAAAGCCGACGTCCCAGATGTTCTTGTTGGCGGCATCGGCAAGCGCGCCCGGGTTCGGATGCGGCACGAACTGTACCGGCAGGCCAAGGCGGCGCGCCAGTTCCTGGCCGAGGTCATGCGCAACCCCCAGCGGTTTGCCGGAGGCGGGGTCGGTGCGGGTGAGCAGGAAGTTGCTCATGTTGAGACCCACACGCAGGGTGCCGGTCGGTGCGAATTCGGAGCGGAGGGCGGTGGTGACTTCGGTCATGGCGATATCCTGTCGGTGACGGTTGCAGAACGCAGGATTAGACACTGAACCGCAGGCGCTTGTCATCCGCGGTTAGAATCATCCGGACTGCAATATGGAATCCGCACCGCAAATCCGCCCGCCGCGTTACATCGCCCATCTCGACATGGACGCTTTTTATGCGTCGGTCGAGCTGCTGCGATATCCGCAATTGCGCGGCCAGCCGGTGGTGGTCGGTGGCCGCCGGCGGATGGCGCAGGGTGAACCCGAGCCCGGGGCGTTCGCGACGCTGCGCGGGTATACCGGCCGCGGCGTGATCACCACGTCGACTTACGAAGCCCGCGCGCTGGGCGTGTTCTCCGGCATGGGCTTGATGAAGGCGGCGAAGCTGGCCCCCGATGCCTTGCTGCTGCCGGCGGATTTTGATTCGTACCGCAAGTATTCAAGGATGTTCAAGGATGCCGTGCGTGCGATTGCGCCACAGGTCGAGGACCGCGGCATCGATGAAATCTATATTGATCTGACCGAGCCGGTGGCGGCGAGCGCTGCCGAGGGCGCGCCCGATCCCTGGGCCCGCGCCCGCGCCATTGCCACCGACATCCAGCGTTCGGTGCGTGAAGTCACGGGACTGTCGTGTTCCGTCGGTATCACGCCCAACAAGCTGCTGTCGAAAATCGCTTCCGAACTGAACAAGCCCGGCGGCGTCAGCGTGATCCGCCCCGATGACATCCGCAGCGTGGTGTGGCCGCTGGCGGTGCGCAAGATCAATGGCATCGGGCCCAAGGCCAACAAGAAGCTCGAACAGCTCGGCATACATACCATCGGTGATCTGGCGCAGCAGGACCCAGCCTGGCTGATCGAACACTTCGGCCGCAGTTATGGCGCGTGGATGCACGAGGCCGCCCATGGCCGCGATGAACGTCCGGTGGTGACTTACAGTGAGCCGAAGTCGATCAGCCGCGAAACCACTTTTGAAGACGATCTGCATCCGGTTCGCGACAAGGCGCAGCTGACAAAAATATTCACCGATCTTTGCGTGCGTGTTGCGGGTGATCTGGAGCGCAAGGGTTATGCCGGCAAGACCATCGGCCTGAAAATCCGCTACGACAATTTTCATACCGTGACGCGCGACCTGACGATTGAGTTGCCGACCCAGGATGCAAAAATCATCCGCCGTGCTGCAGGCGAATGTCTGAAAAGGGTGCCGCTGGACCGGCGCATCCGTCTGCTGGGGGTGCGTGTCGGGGCCTTGTCGAAGCCCGGCACGGTTGCCGAAGTCCACGGGATGTCACTGTTCGACTGATCGCCTGCAGAACCGGCGATAATTCCGCGGCTTTCTTTCATCCCCGGAGCAGTCATGAGTCTGACGGCACAACTGGCCGGCATCATCCGCAACACCACTTACGCGTCGCTTTCGGCTGCCGATGTCGCCACCGCGAAACGCCTGATTGCCGACGGTATTGCCGTGGCGGTGGCGGGCAGCGGCGAAGCGGCCCCGAAAATGTTTGCCGAACATGTGCGTGAACAGGGTGGCCGTGAATGGTGTCCGGTGTGGGGCTTCGGTTTCCGCACGGCGCCGGTGGCCGCGGCCTACGCCAATGCCGTGTCCATGCATTTGCTGGATTTCGAGCCGATGTCGAGTCCGTCCACGCATGCGGTGTCGCCAACGGTGCCGGTGGCGTTTGCGCTGGCGGTGCGTGATGGCCTCAATGGCCGTGAACTGCTGACCGCCTGTGCCAAGGGTTTCGAGATCCAGGGGCGCTTGCTGGCATCGGTCGATCACCGGCGCGAGAGTTCGAAGTTCCATGCGCCGGGTGTGGTCGGGCCGTTTGGTGCCGCAGTGGTGGCCGGGCACCTGCTTGATCTCGATGAATCTCAACTCAACTATGCGCTGGCGGTTGCGGCATCGCGCAGCGGCGCCTTGCGCGCCAACATCGGTCACGGCGTGAAGTGCACACACTGCGGCAATGCCGCTGCCGCCGGACTGGAGGCGGCGATGCTGGCGAAACGCGGGCTGACGGCCAATGCCGACATCCTTGCGCATCAGGATGGTTTTGTTGCGGCGTTTTTCCCGAAGGGCATCGACCGCGACATGCTGCTCGGTTACGGCAAGCCTCTCCGCTTCAGCGATCCGGGCATGGCGATCAAGTTTTATCCGTCCAAGTATCCGACGCATTTCGCCATCGGCGCCGCGCTGGAAGTACGCAAGCTGATTCCCGATCCGGCGCTGATCAATGCGGTCAATCTCATCACGCCGGCGATGCCGGATGTCGATCGGCCGGAACCGGTGTCGGGGCTGGAAGGCAAATTCAGTTTCCAATACACCGCTGCCTGTGCTTTGCTCGACGGCAAGGTGGGCATCGCGTCGTTCCATGAACAGCGCCGCTTCCGTGGCGACATGAAATCCATGCTGCGGCGGATGAAGGTCACGGTGGATTCGGCTTTGCCGACGGCGTTCAACCGCATGCAGGTGTCGATTGAAGTGACACTGCATGACGGCACCGTGCATCGCGCGACCTGCACGCGGCCGCCGGGATTCTGGGGCGCGCCGCTGGATATCGACCAGCATCGCGTCAAGGTTGCCGATTGTCTGGCGGTGCGTCTCGACAAAACCAAGGCAGCGCGGGTCACCGAGCTGCTGGAATCGCTGGAAAACCTGGACGCAGAAGGCGTGCGTGAACTGAGTCTGTTGCTGGAGTAGAAAGAGTCGAAAGAAAACATGAAAAAAATCAATGCCAAACAATTGCGTGGTTGTTTCGATGATGGCCATGAACTGTCCGTCATCGACGTGCGTGAGGAGGGGGTTTATTCCCGCGACGGTCATCTGCTGCGTGTGTCGAACATTCCGCTGAGCGTGCTGGAACTGCGCGTCCGGGCACTGGTACCGCGGCTGGCGACGCGCATCGTGGTCTGTGATGGCGGCGAAGGGCTGGCGGAACTGGCGGCGCGAAAATTGATCACCGGCGGATACACCGATGTCAGCGTTCTGGACGGCGGCACCCCGGCGTGGAAGGCGATCGGCGGGCGCTTGTATACGGGCGTCTATCTGCCGAGCAAGGCCTTCGGCGAATACATCCAGCATGAAGATGCGCCGCGCGAAGTCACCGCAACCGAACTCAACGACTGGATGAAATCCGGCAAGGACATGGTGGTGGTCGACAGCCGGCCGTTGGCGGAATTCAATCGCAACAGCATTCCCGGCGCGTATGACTGCCCCAGCGCGGAACTGCCGTACCGCATGCCGGAGTTCGTGCGTTCGCCGGACACCACTGTGGTCGTCAACTGCGGTGGTCGCACACGCAGCATCATCGGCGCGCAGGTGCTGATCAACGCCGGGTTTCCGAATCCGGTGTATGCGCTGAAAGACGGCACGCAGGGCTGGAAGTTGGCGGGGTTCCAACTCAATCACGGTCGTACGGAAGCAGTGCCGCTGCCGTCAAAAAACGGGCTGGCGTGGTCGCAGCAGGCGGCGCAGCGGGTGGCGCAGCGTTTCGGCATTCGCAGCATCGACGCCGCACGGCTGCAGCAGTTGCGCGCCGATGCGACGCGCACTTGGTATCTGCTTGATGTACGCAATCCCGAAGAATTCGAACAGGGTCACGTGCCGGGCGCGCAGTCTGCACCCGGCGGGCAACTGGTGCAGGCGACGGATACCTTCATTGCCGTGCGTCCGTCGGTCATCGTGTTATGCGACAACGACGGCATCCGCGCGACGATGACGGCGGCGTGGCTGGTGCAGATGGGGCATGACGAGGTGTATGTCCATGCCAGCGATGCGCAGACTGAGCGCGGTGAGTCGCCGCAGATTTTTCTCGACGGCGCCAAACCCTCTTCAGCTTCCGTCAGCGTTGCGGAGTTGAAAGCCCTGCTGGCCGATGGCCAGGCGCAGGTGGTTGATTTCGCCACCAGCCTGCAGTATCGCGAAGGCCATATTCCCGGGGCCTGGCACGCGATCCGTTCGCGGCTGGCTGCGCAGTTGCCGAAAGTGCCGGCGACGTCCTTGCTGGTATTCACCGCAGCGGAAGAAGCGCTGGCGCGGCTGGCGGCGACGGATGCGGCTGCACTGACATCGACGCCGGTCAAAGTGCTGACAGGTGGCAACGCGGCATGGAAGGTTGCGGGCGGTGCGATCGAGCTTGGTGATGAACGCATGACCGGCGCCGCCGAGGATTTGAGCTATCGTGCGCTGGACCGCAAGGAAAACGTCGAGCAGGCGATGCTCGACTATCTGAAGTGGGAGGTCGAACTGCTCGACGCCGTGGCGACCGATCCGGATTTCGGCTTCAAACGTTTTGCATAAAATAATCAATTAAATCAATTATTTATATGATAGTCCCGGAGCGGGCTTTCGAGGAGCAGCAGTCATGAACAGCGACATCGATATTCTGATCAGTGAAGTAGGGCCGCGCGACGGTCTGCAGAACACCAAGGTGTTCATGTCCACCGAATACAAAAAGAAATGGATCAGCGCTGCAGCCGCCGCCGGTTTGCGCGAGATCGAAGTCTGTTCCTTCGTGCCGCCGAAACTGATTCCGCAGATGGCTGATGCCGCTGAAGTCGTTGCGCATGCACTGACGATCCCCGGGCTGAATGTCGCGGCGCTGGCGCCCAACTTCCGCGGTGCGCAGGGCGCGATGGAGGCCGGCGTACACAAACTGACGTTGACGATTTCGGTATCCAAGGCCCACAGCCTCGCCAATGTGCGGATGACGCCGGATGAAGCGATCGCCAGCGGCAAAAAGATCTGCGAATTCCGCGACAGCCTGCCCAAGGACAAACGCCCGATCATTGAATCCGGCCTGTCGACGGTATTCGGCTGCACGCTCGCAGGCGCGGTCAGCGAAGATGAAGTCGTGCGCATGGCGGTGGCTTCGGTCGAGGCCGGTTGCGATGAAGTGGGTCTGGCCGACACCACCGGTTACGCCAACCCGGAACAGATCCGCCGCGTGTTCAAAAAAGTACGTGCGGCCATCGGCGACAAACTGTCAGGTGCGCATCTGCACAACACGCGCGGGCTCGGCCTCGCCAATGTGGTCGCGGCGCTGGACGTCGGTGTCACCACATTCGACAGTTCGCTCGGCGGTCTCGGCGGTTGTCCGTTCGCGCCCGGCGCCTCCGGCAACATCGTTACCGAGGATCTGGTGTTCATGCTCGAAGCGATGGGGCTGCGCACCGGCATCAATATGGACAAGCTGCTGGCGATGCGCAGCATTCTCGAAGAAGGCATTCCCGGCGAACCGCTGTACGGTTATGTGCCGCTGGCCGGCGTGACCAAAGGCTTTGTGCCTGCAACCCCGCAACAATAAGGAACACAACATGTCCCAAAAACTGCCGCTGCAAGGCATCCGCGTCATCGAGTTCTGCCACGTCGTCATGGGCCCGACCTGCGGGCTGGTGCTGGCGGATCTCGGCGCTGAAGTGATCAAGGTCGAGCCGCTCGACGGCGACCACACGCGCAAGCTGACCGCTTCGGGTGCGGGCTTCTTCCCGACCTATAACCGCAATAAAAAAAGCATCGCGGTGGATCTGAAGTCGGAACAAGGGCGTGAGCTGGTGCTCAAGCTGATCGCCAGCGCCGATGTGCTCACCGAAAACTTCCGCACCGGCGCAATGGACAAGCTGGGTTTCGGTTACGACGCGTTGAAGAAGCTGAATCCGAAAATCATTTATTGCTCGCTGAAGGGCTTCCTGCCCGGGCCTTACGAACATCGCACCGGACTCGACGAAGTGGTGCAGATGATGGGCGGCCTCGCCTATATGACCGGCGGGCGTTTCGGCCCCTTGCGTGCTGGTGCGTCGGTCAACGACGTGATGGGCGGCGTGTTCGGCGCTGTGGCGATTCTCGCCGCGCTGAACCAGCGTCATGCCACCGGCGAAGGTCAGTATGTGCAAAGCGCGCTGTTTGAAAACAACGCTTTCCTGATGGGCCAGCACATGCTCGAAGGGTTTGCCACCGGTCAGCCGGTGAAACCGATGCCGGACCGTATCCGCGCCTGGGCGCTGTATGACAACTTCAAAACCAAAGAGGGCGAACTGGTATTCGTCGGCGTGGTGACCGACACCCAATGGAAGGTTTTCTGCGAATCCTTCGGTCTGACGGAGCTGTTCAATGATCCCGAGCTGAAAACCAATCCGCAGCGCGTCGTGGCACGGCCGCGCATTCTGCCCATTGTCAGTGAAATTTTTGCCAATATGGGCAAACAGGAACTGATGGACCGTTGCGAGAAGCTTGGGCTGCCCTTCGCGCCGATCGCGAAACCGGAAGATTTGTTTGAAGACAAACATCTCAACGCCTCAGGCGGACTGACTCCGGTGACGCTGAACAACGGCGTCAAGAGCAAGGTGCCGGTGCTGCCGATTGAGATGGATGGTCAGCGTTTCGGTACGCGGATTGACATTCCGCAGGTGGGTGAACACACGCGTGAGGTGCTCAAGTCAGTGGGTTATGGCGATGCGGAAGTCGAGAAGATGATTGGCGGCAAAGTGGTTTTGGCGGACAAGCGATAATTTTAACTGTGTTGAAAATGCAAAATTGAATGTAAATAATTGTTTATATCGAGATATTTAAAGATTTTCTTTGGGGTGTTATTCATCGCGCCGCATGTTATGCGGCGTTTTCGCCATATAAAACTAGTTAGGGCCGCTTATGGACGCCATCTGGGTTGGTGAGATCGAAGGCGAAGCGCTCGTGTTTGATCCGGAGTTTCAACTACCTGGCGCTGCTCACTTGTTCTTATGGAGCGTGGTCGACAAAGAAATGGGAAAGTACGTCGCTGATGAAACAAGAAAATATATAAAACGCATGAACAATTCAGCGGTTGCCTCAGAATGCATCGCGTCATATCAGGTGTGGCGAGCTACTCAGGGCGAAGCGTGGCTCCAAGAGGAGGCGCCGTATTACGAAGCCCGAAAAAGGCAAGAGGCTGCCCAAGAACAGAAACGTATCGAAGCCGAAAGGGTGCGAGTGGAAGCCGAGCGTATCTCGAACCTTACCCCCGCCGAGCGCCACAAGGAGCGACTTGAGAAACTAGGCAAAGAATATCTTGGGGTCCGAAAATCGAATAGTTCTAGGCCGCATCGAGTCACTCACTGTTGGGCCTGCAAACAGGATTTAGATAACGCCGTGGACATCGAATGTATAGCTTGTAACTGGATTCTGTGTTCCTGTGGCGCATGTGGCTGTGGGAGTGTTGGCCGCGCTTAACGGCCCCCGGTTGAAGGAGATACGCATGAAACCGCGCTCGCCTGAACCGGAACGTTAACTTCCTTCGAAGTGCGTTGGGAAGACGCCGCCTCAGCAGCCCGCCATCACCTTGCCCCACTTCGGATCAGGTTTCTGCTGCAGCGGTTTCGGCGCAGCATTCAGCGCCGCCCAGGTCGTCGAGGTGATATTGAGCAGCACCGGCTTGCCGAACTCGGCTTCGAGGATCGGCACCGCGTGGATGGCGAACCACAGGCCGCCGGGCAGTAGCAGGGCCTGTGCTTCCGGGGCGGCGGCGAGGGCGGCGCGTCCCAGTTCCAGCGCGAGTTCATGGTCGGCGAGCGGGCTTGAGACCTTGTTCTGGTCGAGATTGCGGCCCAAGGCGCGCAGCGATACCACTTCGATGCCGGCTTCTTTCAGGTAATTCGATAGCGCGGTATTGACGGTTTCCGGCCAGCGCGTGGCCAGCGCCAGTTTGCTGACGCCGAAGTGCTGCAGCGTGGCGATATGTGCCTCAAGGTCGGTGTCGCAGGCAATGCCGGTGCGTTGCGCACCTTCATCAAGGATCTCACGCATTTTTTTGCGGCCCAGCACGGAAGCGACCGGCACGCCGCTCAGTGAGATGCGGTCGACGTTTTTCTTTTTGAGCATGTCGAAGGCGCGCCATAAGGCGGGCAGTTCGGTTTCGACGGCGGCGAGGCTGTATTCCTTGAGGTTCAGGCCGGTGGTCACCAGCATCATGCCGTCCGGCGCGACGCGGTAGAACTGGTAGGCGTCCATGTCGGTGTAGAGGTGGGGAATGACATAACCGAGGGTAAGCCAGGGGCTGACAATGCTCATGTTCACGGGTCCGTTGGGCCGAAAAGCCGTCATTATCCATGACTTGCAGTTCCGTCACCGGCAGCACCCTGTTTTCGGCTATCCTCGCGCTTTCCTTTTTTGATCCTTTTTCCGGAACTCCGCACCATGGCTCAGTACGTATTCACGATGAACCGGGTGGGCAAGATGGTGCCCCCCAAACGCCAGATCCTCAAAAACATCTCACTGTCGTTTTTCCCCGGCGCCAAGATCGGCGTGCTCGGCGTCAACGGCTCGGGCAAATCCAGCCTGCTCAAGATCATGGCCGGCGTGGACAAGGAGTACGACGGTGAAGCGACGCCGATGCCGAACCTGAACATCGGCTTCCTGCAGCAGGAGCCGCAGCTCAATCCCGAGCAGACCGTACGCGAAGCGGTGGAAGAAGGTTTGGGCGAAGTGTTCAACGCCCAGAAAAAGCTCGACGAGATTTATGCGGCCTATGCTGAACCCGATGCGGACTTCGACAAACTGGCTGCGGATCAGGCCAAGTATGAAGCGTTGCTGTCGAATGCCGGTTCCGATACCGAGCATCAGCTGGAGATCGCGGCCGACGCACTGCGCCTGCCGCCGTGGGACGCGAAGATCGACAAGCTGTCGGGTGGTGAAAAGCGCCGCGTCGCGCTGTGCCGTCTGCTGCTGTCCAAGCCCGACATGCTGCTGCTCGATGAACCGACCAACCATCTGGATGCGGAAAGCGTCGATTGGTTGGAGCAGTTCCTGCATCGTTTTCCGGGAACTGTGGTTGCGGTAACCCATGATCGTTACTTCCTCGACAACGCCGCGGAATGGATTCTGGAACTGGACCGTGGCTCGGGTATTCCGTGGAAAGGCAATTACAGCTCGTGGCTGGAGCAGAAGGAAGACCGCCTGCAGAAGGAAGAAGCGACGGAGTCTGCACGGCAGAAGGCGCTGAAAAAGGAACTGGAGTGGGTGCGCCAGAACGCCAAGGGCCGTCAGGCAAAATCGAAGGCGCGGATCGCGCGTTTCGAGGAACTGTCATCGTACGATTACCAGCAACGCAACGAGACCCAGGAGATTTTTATTCCGGTGGCTGATCGCCTCGGCGAGCAGGTCATCGAATTCAAGGATGTGTCCAAGGGTTTCGGCGACCGTCTGCTGATCGACAAGCTGTCGTTCTCGATTCCGCCGGGCGCCATCGTCGGGATGATCGGCCCCAACGGCGCCGGTAAATCGACGCTGTTCAAGATGATTACCGGCAAGGACAAGCCGGATTCCGGCGAGGTGGTCATCGGTTCAACGGTGAAGCTGGCGGTGGTTGACCAGTCGCGTGATGCGCTGCCCGATGACAAGAGCGCATGGGAAGCGATTTCCGGCGGGCTCGACATCATCAATGTCGGCAAGTTTGAGATGCCGTCACGCGCCTATCTCGGCCGCTTCAATTTCAAGGGCCAGGACCAGCAGAAAAAAGTCGGCACCTTGTCCGGCGGTGAACGCGGCCGCCTGCATCTGGCGCAGACGCTGCTGACCGGCGCCAACGTATTGCTGCTCGACGAACCGTCGAATGATCTGGACGTCGAGACCTTGCGTGCGCTGGAAGATGCGCTGCTCGAATTCGCAGGCTGCGTGCTGGTGATCTCGCATGATCGCTGGTTTCTTGATCGCATCGCGACGCACATCCTCGCCGCCGAAGGTGATTCGCAGTGGACCTTCTTTGCCGGCAACTATCAGGAATACGAAGCCGACAAGCGCAAGCGTCTGGGTGAAGAGGGCGCCAAGCCGAAGCGGCTGCGTTACAAGCCGTTGAAGCTGTGATTTCGTAAGTAATTGTTTTTATTAATAAAAGTTTAATACGTCCTTCGACAGGCTCAGGACGAACGGCTTGTTGTTGATTCTTTTCGTGTTGTTGATTCCGTTCGTGGTGAGCCTGTCGAACCATGAACGGAATCAACTGGCTCAAAGTTCCTGAATAAAAATGGCGCCCTCGGGCGCCATTTTTATTGCGGCAGTTACTTCGCGAAATCAGCCGCGTCCGGCATAAGGCATGTCAGTGGCCATCACCATCAGGTGGTAGATGTTGACGTTGAGTGGCTGGTTGGCCATGAACAGCACCGACTTCGCAACATCAGTCACGTCGATCATCGATTCCGGCTTGATCGTACCGTCAGCCTGTTTGACGCCCTTCGCCATGCGCGAAGCGAGTCCGGTCATCGCATTACCGACATCGACCTGGCAGCAGGCGATGTTGTATTTGCGGCCATCAAGCGAGATCGTGCGCGTCAGGCCGGAGATCGCGTGTTTGGTCGCGGTATAGGGCGCGGAGTCGGGCCGTGGTGCGTGTGCCGAGATCGAACCGTTGTTGATGATGCGGCCGCCCTGCGGGTCCTGCGCCTTCATCATGCGAAAGGCCGCCTGTGCGCAGAGGAAGGAGCCGTTGAGGTTGGCGTCAACGACGGATTTCCATTTATCGTAAGGCAGGTCTTCGAAGGGCACACCCGGTGCATTCTGTCCGGCGTTGTTGAACAGCATGTCGAGGCGGCCGAAACGTTTCTGTACCCTCTCGAACAATGCAGCGACCGCTTGCGGGTCGCCGACATCGGTGGCGACCGCGAGACCGCGCGCCGCATCGCTTCCGGCTTCAGCGACTGCGGCATCCAGCGCGTCCTGACGGCGGCCGGCGAAAGCCACGCTCCAGCCGTCTTTCAGCAAGGCGTGTGCGGTGGCTTTGCCGATGCCGCTGCCGGCGCCGGTAATCACGGCGACTTTGGAAGGATTGCTCATGGTTGTGCTCCTTGAGTTGAAGTGCAGGCAGGAATCGCCATCAATGGTGCGGTGTTGTCAGCGTTGAGTGGTCTGCGGCAATGCTGTAGCGGTTGCGGCCACCCGACTTGGCTTTGTACATTTCCATGTCCGCGCGGGCGAGCAGTTGCGTGGCGTGGTCGGCGTGCAGCGGCGCAAAAGCCACGCCGATGCTGGCACTCACCGCGACAGACCGGTCTTCGTCGATAGCCATCGGCTCTGTTACGGCAGTCATCAGCTTGCCCAGGATGAATTCCATGCTCCCGGTCTCGTGCAGGTCTTCCAGCAGGATGACGAACTCGTCACCGCCGAGCCGCGACACGGTGTCGGATTCGCGGACGATAACGTTGATGCGCCTGGCGATTTCGACCAATACCTTGTCACCCACGGCATGACCGTGGGTGTCGTTGATGGGCTTGAAGTTGTCGAGGTCGATCAGCATCAGCGCGATACTGTCGCCCTTGCGTCGTGCGCGTGCGATGGCGCGTTCGATGCGGTCGTTGAGGAACATGCGGTTGGACAGGCCGGTCAGCGGGTCCTGCATCGCCAGCCGCCGCAATTCGCGTTCTTTTTCGAGCAGCAGATTGTTTGCGGTTTCAAGTTCATGGGTGCGTTCGGTGACGCGGTGCTCCAGTTCCTGCTCGGACCGGCGCAGGTTTTCAAGAAGCTGTGTGTTCGCATGCAGGGCGGCGGCATCGGATTGCGTTTTTTCACGGCGCATCGTGTTGATGCGGTCGGCCATGGCGAAAGACAGCAGCAGAAGCTCGATGGCTGAACCGATCTGCATCGAATAAAGCGTCAGCGTGGTTGTCGGCATCAGCCCGAATACGCGTAATCCCTGCACGGCAACGCCCAGCAGCAGCGCGAACCATGACAACAGGAAATAGCGCCCCCCGGGGTGTCCCTGGCGCACGCTGTGCACCCCGGTGATCACTGCGATGACCGAGAACGCCACGCCGAACACCGAAACGAAAATGGCAACCGGGCGGTAGCTCAGGAACAGGGGCAGCGCGATTGCGAACAGGAAGCAGGCCAGGCAAAGCAGGATGAGCCGGTCATGCAGGGGGGATCTTTTTCGCGTGCTCAGGAACAGGCGCATGAATATCGCGCCGGTAAAGCCGGTCAGTGCCATACCGACCGGGAGTGCGATGTCGCCCCAGCCCGGATACTCGCCCCACAGGAACTGGTTGCCGAAGCCGTTCATCGACAACTGACCGATCGCCATCGAAACGGTGAAAGCGACGTAGGCGATGAACGTGGGGTCCCGGGTGCTGAGGAACAGGAGCAGGTTGTAGAGTCCGAGTGCGAGCAGCATCCCGTAATAAAGGCTCAGCAGGGTGTAGGTGATGCGGTCTTCACGGGCGAGCGCCTCGGGTTCCCAAAGGGTTACGGGCAGGGTGACCGTACCTTCGGTGGTGACGCGCAGATAGATGGTCTGGGTTTCACCCGCAGCGAGGGTGACCGGAAATACCAGGTTGCGATGGGGGTAGGGGCGTTCCGAGAACGCTTTCATGTCTCCCGCCATCTGTCTCTCTTACGTGCCGTCGGCGCGCCGGGTAAAGACTTCGACGCAATCAATCGATGAGTAACCGACTTCGAGCAGCCAGCGGCCTGCGGCTCCGGGATCGACGGAGACCGGCAACGCAAACCACCAGGCTGACTTCGAGAAACTGTAGTTCACCTCGCCGACCGTCTTGTCGGGCAGCGCCGGATGGAAACGCGCCGCATTGACCGGATGTACGACATCCTCGATCTGAAGCTTGTGCGTGGGATCTTCCAGCGCCAGCAGCGCGTGGACCGCCTGTTGCTGCCCGGTGCCGGCGACCAGTCGAAGCACATCGTGGCTTGCGGCAGCGCCGCCTGCGATGAACAAAAACGCCAGCGCCGCTGCGAACCGGCCAATTGCTCTAACCACCAGCTGTCGGCTCATCCTGCGCTACTTCCCGGCTTGGTCTATTTGACCCAGGAATCGCGCAGTGTGACCGCGCGATTGAATACCGGCTTGCCCGGAGCCGAGTCGCCGGTATCAACAACGAAATAGCCGTGACGCTCAAACTGGAAACGCTCACCGGGTTTTGCAGCAGCCAGCGCAGGTTCAAGCTGGGCGGTGATGTTTTTGACGGAGTCCGGATTGAGATCCAGCAGGAAATCGCGTCCTCCCGCACCGGGGTGCGCATCCTTGAACAGCCGGTCGTAAAGTCGTACCTCGGTGGGCTGCGCGTGTGCGACGCTGAGCCAGTGGATGTTGCCTTTGACCTTGACCGAATCGGCGCCGGGCGTGCCGGATTTGGTTTCCGGGATGTATTCGCAATGCACTTCGGTCAAGCGTCCTGCGTCGTCCTTAGTGCATCCCGTGCATTTGACGACATAGCCGTAACGCAGGCGTACGCTGTTGCCGGGGAACAGGCGGAAAAAACCTTTCGGCGGTTCTTCGGCAAAATCCTCGCGCTCGATCCATAGTTCGCGAGACAGCGGCACCACGCGTTTGCCGAGATCGGGTTTCTGCGGATGGTTGGGCGCGAAACAGTCTTCCTGCTGACCTTCGGGATAGTTGTCGATGACCAGTTTGACCGGATCGAGCACGGCGATGCGCCGTTCGGCGATCTCGTTCAGGTGATCGCGCATGCAGTCTTCGAGCACCGAGTATTCAATCCACGAATCGGCTTTGGACACGCCGATGCGCTCGGCGAACAGACGGAAACCTTCCGGCGTGTAGCCGCGGCGGCGCGCGCCGGCGAGAGTCGGCAGGCGCGGGTCGTTCCAGCCGCTGACGTGTTTTTCGTCGACCAGCTGGATCAGTTTACGTTTGGAAAGCACGACATAAGTCAGATTGAGTCGTGCGAATTCGATTTGCTGCGGCAGCGGGCGTGCTAGCAGGCCGCCGTCAGCGAGTTTGCCGAGCAGCCAGTCGTAAAACGGCCGCTGGTCTTCGAATTCCAGCGTGCAAATCGAATGGGTGATCTGCTCCAGCGCATCCTCGATCGGATGGGCGAAGGTATATAGCGGATAAATGCACCAGGCATCGCCGGTGCGGTGATGCGTGGCCTTGCGGATGCGGTAGATCACCGGATCGCGCAGATTGATATTGGGTGAAGCGATATCGATTTTCGCGCGCAGCACCATCGCGCCGTCGGCATGTTTGCCGTCACGCATTTCAGCGAAGCGGGCCAGCGATTCGGCCGGTGGGCGCTCACGCCACGGTCCGGGTTTGCCCGGTTCCGTCAGCGTACCGCGGTTGGCGCGCATTTCCTCCGCGCTCTGTTCGTCGACATAGGCGTGGCCGGCGCTGATCAGGTATTGCGCGGCCTCGTACATATAGTTGAAATAATCGCTGGCGAAATAACCGTTGGGACCCCAGTCGAAACCCAGCCACTGCACCGCATCGCGGATGGAGTCGACGTATTCCTGTTCTTCTTTTTCCGGATTGGTGTCATCAAAACGCAAATGACAGAAGCCGCCGTAATGCAGTGCGAGGCCGAAGTTCAGGCAGATCGATTTGGCATGACCGAGATGCAGATAGCCGTTCGGTTCCGGCGGGAAACGCGTGCGGATTTTCGCAGCATCAACGGGCGCGCCGGCATGCATGCGTGCCGGACCCGGTTTGCCGCCCCAGGTGCGGGTGGCGTATTTGCCGGCGGCCAGATCGGCGTCGATATGACTGCGGATGAAATTGGATGTCGACGCAACAATTTCTGCGCCGGGCTTCGCGTTTTTCGCCATGCTTTAGGGGGGTGTTGCCGGGTAAAGCGGCATTTTAACCCGTGCCGACCGAGGGGCTTCAGCGATTTGCCAGATATCGGGTCGGCAACACGCGTTCACTGAAACTGCTGCCCTTGCGGGTCAGGCGCCAGCCGCGCCCGGGTTTGTGATTCGACACCACTTTCGCCAGTTTGCCGTCGATGAAATGCAGCGCGACGCCGTCGTCCGCGGCATAACCTTCGGCAATCGCGCCGCGGGCCACCATTTTGCGATAGGTTGGCCGGCGCAGCGGTTCGCTGTTGTAGTGCGGGCAGTTGCTGCCCGGCAGAAAACCCAGACAATCGAGCGCGGTCAGCGGTCCGGCGATCGAATCGGTGATGCCCTGTTCGAACCAGCAGATCGAGCCCGCGCTCCAGCCACCGAGCACGATGCCTTGCTGCCAGGCACTGCGCAGGTGGACATCCAGTCCCCAGTCGCGCCAGACGGCCAGCATGCTGCGCGTATTGCCGCCGCCGACAAAGATCGCATCCTGTTCAAGCACGAAGGATTCGAGATCGCGCGGCGTGCGCGCGAACAGCGGCAGGTGCGTGGGCTTGCAGTTGAACTGGCCGAAGCCGGCATAAAAACGCAGCCGGCCGGCATCGGCGTCGCCATGCGCGGTACCGATGAAGCAGACTTTGGGTTTGCGTTTGCCGGTCTGTTTGAGGAAATAGTCGACCAGCAGCAGGTTGTCGAGTTCGAGCGGCAGTGCGGCGCCGCCGATGGCAATGATCTGACGTTTCATGTGGTTTTGGATTAAAGGGGCTAAATGTTCAGCGGTGCGGCGCCGGTGCCCGCCTGCGAGGTCGCATCCCGCAAGCGGGGCCCTGCTCCGCGCTCCGGCGGGCGCCGCCAATGGCGATGATCTGTTTTTCATGCCTGCGAGCTTATCGTGTTAGTGCAAATTGCAGAAGCATTCAGATGACCTCAGGTCGGGAAAACCCGACCCCCGTCATTGCTCGAGTTTGAATCCCGTGGCCTTGATCAGTTTGGCCCAACGGTCTTTTTCCGAGGCCAGCCATTTCCCCATTTCAGCGGGACTGTTGCCGATGGGATCGGCGCCCTGGCTCGACAGTTTTTCTTTCATGTCGGGCGTGTTGATGATGCGGGCGATTTCGGTCTGCAGCCGCGCCACCAGTTCCGGCGGTGTTTTCGCCGGAGCGAGTACGCCCTGCCATGAGCCGGTGACAAAACCTTCCAGCCCCGGCGTTTCGGCAACCACCGGCGTATCGGGCAGGGTCGGGAAACGTTTTTCGCTCGAAACGGCGAGCAGTTTCAGGCGACCGCTTTTGGTATGGGGCAGCGTCGCCAGCATGCCATTGAACAGAATGTCGGCTTCGCCAGTGGTGACGATGAGGATGTTGGCCGAACCGCCTTTGGTGGGAATATAGGCCCAGTTGATTCCCGTGCGGTAGGCAAACATCAAGCCGGCCATATGCGGTGCGCCGCCGAGGCCGGTGGCGTAGTTCAGTTTGCCGGGACGCGATTTGGCGAGCGCGATCACGTCCCTGACGTTCCGTGCGGGCATGCTCGGATGCGCGGCAAGGATGTGCGGTGAGTAGGAGACGACGGTGACCGGCGCGAAATCCCTGAGGATGTCGAAGGGCAGTTTCTGGAACAGGCTGGGGCTGATCGCCAGATTGCCGACATCCATCAGTACCAGCGTATAGCCGTCGGGCGCGGCGCGCGCAACGACGTCGGCGCCGATGTTGCCGTTGGCGCCGGGCCGGTTGTCGGGCAGCACCTGCTGGCCCCAGGACTCGGTCATCTTGGCGCCGATCAGCCGCGTCAGGATGTCCGAAGTTCCGCCGGCGGGGAAGGGCACGATGATGCGGATCGGTTTTGCCGGAAAGGTTTGTGCGAGGGCATTGCCGAAGGCGCCGGCACTCAAAGCAGCAAGCGCTGCAACGAACAGTTTTAAACGCATGGTCCCCTCCGGAGTTTGGGTTGAGCCCGCGTTATTTTGTTGCCGGCGGGTCTTCAAGCACCGCCATGATAGCGCCGTTTATCAGCGTGTGAGTGCTCCATAAAAAGCCCGGCGGATGCCGGGCTGTCTGTTTGAAGCCGTGGTGCGCTTACTGTTTTGTCGGGCAGGTGTTGAGGCCGACCAGCGTGTAGGCCGGGCACCAGCCCAGCGTTCCGGTGAGCAGGGGCACGATGCCGACCAGACCCCACCAGCGTGCGCTGCCTTCGAGTATGAATATCAGCGAGAGCAGGGCGAGCCCCGCGACGATGCGCAAAACCTTGTCGATGCCGCCAACGTTCGTTTTCATGACTGGTTCCTTTTGATTGCACATGGCACTTGCCATGAGCGTCATCGTGAACTTTGCGGCGGGTCTTGTATGTAACCCAGGGCACATATGCAACTTATTGTTTTTATTGATTATTTATTGTCACCGGCCAACCGTCGCAGGCCATCGGTGTCGGTGATGTCGATCTGCTCGCGAGCCAGCCTGACCAGACCGCGATCAGCAAAACTGCCGAGCAGGCGGCTGACTATTTCGCGCACGCTGCCGAGTTCGTCGGCAATGGCCTGATGGGTCGCGCGCAAAGTCGGCGCGCGCGCCAGCAACAACGTAGCGAGGCGCTGGTCCAGCCGGTGAAAGGCGACTTCTTCAACCAGCAGCATCAGTTCCGAAAGTCGTGCGCTAAACAATTCGAAGATATGGCGCCGGAACGGTTCATGCCTTGCGAGCAGTTGTTCAAACAGCGGCAAGGGCACGGCGATCAGCATGACCGCGGTTTCGGCAATGCCGGTGGCGGCATAGTCGATGTGGCCGAGCAGGCAGCCGCTGGTGAGAACGCAACTCTCGCCGGGGGTGACGCGATAGAGCAGGATCTCGCGCCCTTGCGTGCTGATTTTGGAGACGCGGATGGCGCCTTCGATCACCAGCGGGAAGGCGGAGCATCGTGCATGCTCGTCAAAAAGCCGGGTGCCTGCAGCGACCTGGAGAATCTGGGTATCCCGTCGCAGGCGCTCGATGCAGTCGGGCGGCGCATCGCGCAGCGGCGGAAACAGCTGCAGTGCACGAGCAATGGGATCGGATTTGGGTGGCACGGTACGCCGATTCTAGCTGACAGGCCGGAATCCCCTGTGACATCGCGGGTCCGGCACGCAATCGGCTATGCTACGGGCCGCGATGAATACCATGGCATTCCAAACCCTGCGGGCACTGGCCGACGGCGCTTTTCACTCCGGCGAGGATATTGCGCGCACGCTCGGCGTGACGCGCAGCGCAGTCTGGTATGGAATCCGTGACATCAGCGGCGCCGGATTCGCGATTGAAAAGGTGCGCGGACGCGGTTACCGGCTCGCGCAGCCGGTATCGCTGCTGAACGCCGCCGTTGTGCAGCAGTTGCTGGGCGACACGCCGCTCGCGGTCGAAATCTGCGACACGCTGGACTCCACCAACACCCGGCTGATGCAGCGCGCGGCGCAGGGTGCGCGCAGCGGCCTTGCACTGGCCGCTGAAGTGCAGACGGCCGGTCGTGGCCGGCGCGGCCGGGTATGGCATTCCGGTCTCGGCCATACGCTGACTTTTTCACTGCTCTGGCAGTTCGTGCAGGGGGCACGTGAATTGGGCGGACTCAGTCTTGCGGTCGGTGTGGGCCTGGTGCGCGCACTGCGCGCGGCCGGAGCGCATGCCGCGCAGTTGAAGTGGCCCAATGACGTGGTGCTTCCGTCGGGCAAGCTGGCCGGCATACTGATCGAAATGCAGGGTGATGTGCTTGGACCCAGTACTGCGGTAATCGGCGTGGGTGTCAATGTCCGCACGGATGCGCGGGTGCTGGCCGCGGTTGACCAGCCGGTGGCTGACCTCGAGTCGGCGGCGTGCAAGGCCATCGACCGCAACATTCTGCTGGCCGCTTTGCTGCGCGAACTGTCTTCGGTGATTGAGGTGTTTTCACAACAGGGGTTCTCTGCATTGCGCGCGGAATGGCAGGAACTGCATGCGCAGCAGGATCAGCCGGTACAACTGCTGCTGCCGGATGGAAAAATCATTCATGGCATCGCACGCGGTGTGGCTGAGGATGGCGCGCTGCTGCTGGAGACGGCAGGTGGTGTGTCGCGTTACCACAGCGGTGAGGTCAGTCTGCGCGCTTCCGGAATCGCCGCATGAGCATCCTTGTGATTGATATCGGCAATACCCGCATCAAATGGGGGTGCGCGCAGCCGGTCGGCTGGCTGCGTCAGGGCTGGGTGGCCACAGCGGCGCCCGCCGATCTCGCGCCTGCGTTGGCGGCCTTGCCTCCGCTGGACCGGATCGTGATTTCCAATGTGGCCGGCGCCGGAGTAAAGGCAAAACTTGCCGGACTGTTGCCGGCTTCCCCCGTTTCGCAGTGGCTGGTCAGCGCGAAGCAGCAGTGCGGCGTGCGCAGCAGTTATGCGGACCCGGCGGCGCTCGGGCCTGATCGCTGGGCTGCGCTGATCGGTGCCTGGCATCTGACCCGCTCGCCCTGCGTGGTGGTGAATGTCGGGACGACGATGACTGTCGATGCACTCAACGGCGAGGGGGTATTTCTCGGCGGCTGCATCGTCCCCGGGGCCGCGCTGATGCGTGATGCGCTGGCACGGGATACCGCCAATCTGGCGTTACGTGCGGGGGAGTTCCGCTATTTTCCCGACAACACCGGCGACGCCATTACCAGCGGTGCGGTGAATGCGCTGGCAGGGGCTGTCGAGCGCACGGTGAATTATTTGCAGCAAAGTGCGGGGGTCGCGCCGCGGGTGCTTGTTTCCGGCGGCGATGCGCCGCTGATCGAGGAACGGCTTAACGCGCAGGTGACTGTTGTGGATAATCTGGTGCTGGAGGGTCTGCTGCAAATCGCGCAGCAGCCGGATTGATGGTTTGCCCATGAGACTTTTGTTCCTGTTGCTGCTGATTGTGAATCTGGGGTTCTTCGTCTATCACCATTATCTCGACGAACCCGCGGATGCGGCTGCCCAGATCGCGTCCCTGCAGGTCAGTCCCGAAAAAATCCGCATGATCGCGGCCAATGGCGCCGCGGTTGCCGCGGCGTCCAATGCGACACCGCCTGCGGCCTGCGTGGAGTGGGGCGTGTTCAGCGGTCCGGATGTTGCGCGCGCGGATGGCGCCCTTGCCGCTCTGGCACTGCCGGCTGACGTGTTGCAGCGGCGGGTTGTCGATATTGACGGCTATTGGGTGCACATGCCGGTGATGAAGACCAAGCCCGAGCTTGACCGCAAGCTCGGTGAACTGAAGGCCCTCGGCGTCACCGATTTTTATGTGGTGCAGGATGCGGGGGTGTGGCGCAACGCGGTGTCGCTGGGGCTGTTCAAAAGCGAGGATGCCGCCAATGCCGAGCTTGAGCGCTTGCGCCAGCGTGGCATACGTTCTGCGTTGGTAACGCGTCGCGAGAAGTTTCTGAAGCAGGTCAGTTACTTCGTGCGGGAGCCCAATACGGCGACGATTGCGCGCATTTCCGAGCTGCAGCGCGACTTTCCGGCAGCGGAGCTCAAGGCGGTGGGTTGTCCGGTGGCCACTCCGCCAAAGTCATAATAAATACTTTAAAAACAAGTATTTATATAATTTTAGTCTCGTAGTGAGTGCTTGCTCATCGAGCTTCGGTGGCGCGAACTTTTTCCAGTAAAGCCGTCGTGGAGCGCTGATGCGCAAAGGCGATCGAGTGCACGTTGCCGCCCCAGCCCTGGACTTCGCGGGCACCGACAATCGCGTCCGGTTTCCAGTCTCCGCCTTTCACCAGCACATCGGGTTTGACCGCCAGGATGAGTTCCAGCGGCGTGTCTGATTCAAACCAGGTGACGTGGTCCACGCAGCCCAGTGCGGCAATCACCGCGGCACGATCCGCCAGCGTGTTGACCGGACGGTCGGCGCCTTTGCCAAGCCGTTTGGCTGACGCATCGCTGTTCAGCGCCACGATCAGGCTCGCGCCCAATGCACGGGCCTGTGCGAGGTAGGTGACATGCCCGCGATGCAGGATGTCGAATACGCCGTTGGTAAACACCAGCGGTCGCGGCAGTTGCGCGGCCTGCGCGGCGATGTCGCCGGGGGCGATGATGTGCTGTTCAAATGCAGGGGTGGCGTGCATGGGCGGCAGTCTACGCGGGCGCGCCGTCGCCGACAAACCCCGCATTACGCGGCAAACCTCAGGTCGCGGGGATTTCCTTGCGGAAGCGGTTGAGGTCTTTCACTGATTCGAATTCACGGCTGAACAGCAGCGACAGGTTGCGCAGGATGACCGTGACTACTTTCTGCTCCCATTCGCGGTCGAAGCGGATCTGTTCATCCAGCCAGCGCTCCAGCCACTCGGGATCGGGCAGGCGGCTCTGCACGGTGTCGTTGGGGAACAGCGACTTGTTGACGTGCAGATTGGTCGGATGCAGCGGCTTGCCGCTGCGCCCGGAACTGGCCATCAGTACGCCGACTTTTGCGAACGCGGTCCGTGCGGTGCCGCCGACAGTGCTGAGCGCGCGTTTCATGTATTGCAGGTAGGCGCCGCCGTGGCGCGCTTCGTCACGTGAAATCAGGTTGTAGATGTGTTTGATCACCGGCTCGGTATGCCATTCCATTGCGCAGCGGTACCAGTGATTGAGGCGGATTTCGCCGCAAAAATGCAGCATCAGCGTCTCCAGCGGCGGTGCGGGGTCGAAAGTAAAGCGCACGGCCTGCAGTTCCTCCTGCGTCGGCACCAGTTCCGGACGAAACCGGCGCAGGTATTCCATCAGCACCAGTGAGTGTTTCTGTTCTTCGTAGAACCATACCGACATGAAAGCCGAAAAATCGCTGTCATGATGGTTGTCGCGCAGAAACATTTCGGTGGCCGGCAGCGCCGCCCATTCGGTGATGGCGTTCATCTTGATGGTCATCGCCTGTTCATCCGACAGCTTGCTGGCGTCGAAGCTGTCCCACGGCACGTCGTTGGCGAGGGTCCAGCGGATCTGTTCCAGCGATTTGAAGATCTCCGGATACAGCATCTGTCCGTTGCTGATGAATTCCGGCGTTGCCGGCATGACCGACTCCATGGATTTCGAGGTGACAGACTTCGGGGTAACGGGCATCTGCATTGTGTTCATCCTAATGTTTCCAGAATATTGCGGGCGCTGGCGCGAATGGCATCGCGCTCCACAGTGCTCAGCCGCGATACATTGCGCGCCATCAGCACGGTGCGCGGATTCCGCGCCAGTTGCTTTTCATGACGATCCAGAAAATACCAGTACAGCGTGTTGAACGGGCAGGCCTTGGCGCCGGTTTTCAGTTTCACGTCATAGCTGCAGCCCTTGCAGTAATTGCTCATCCGGTTAATGTAGGCTCCGGAGGCGATGTAAGGCTTGCTGGTGAACCGGCCTCCGTTGGCATACAGGGCCATGCCGTGGGTATTGGGCAGTTCCACCCATTCGACTGCGTCAACGTAGACGGCAAGATACCATTCGTGCACCGCCTGCGGCGAGATGCCCGAGAGCAGCGCGAAATTGCCGGTCACCATCAGACGCTGGATGTGGTGGGCATAGCCGTGTTTCAGGGTCTGGCCGATGGCTTCGCGCATGCAGGTCATCGCGGTGTCCCCGGTCCAGTACCAGGCCGGCAACGCGCGGTCGTGGCCGAAATGATTGGCTTCCAGCAGGCCCGGCATGTCCAGCCAGTAGACGCCGCGAATGAATTCACGCCAACCGAGGATTTGCCGGACAAATCCTTCGGTGGCCGCCAGCGGTGCGCGGCCTTCGCGCCAGGCGGCAACAGCTGCGGCGATCACTTCGCGCGGATTCAGCAGTTTCAGGTTCAGCGCCGTTGACAGCAGCGAGTGCCAGCCGAACGGCATGCCGGTCCACATCGCATCCTGATGCTGGCCGAATCGCGGCAAGCGATGTTGCACAAAGTCCTGCAGCGCGTGCAGGCCGTCGGCGCGGGTGACCGGCCAGTTGAAGTCAGCAAGGCTGCCCGGGTGTTGCGCAAACCGGCTGCGCACCAGAGCGATGACGTCTCTGGTGATGGCGTCGGGTGCGAACTGCGGCGGCTGCGGCAGCGGACCGGGGCCGGATTTCGGGAAACAGGCGCGGTTGTCGCTGTCGAAGTTCCAGCGCCCGCCCGCAGCTTGACCGTCTTCCATCATCACGTCGTGACGGCGGCGCATTTCCCGGTAGAAAAACTCCATGCGCAGTTCGCGGCGGCCTTTGGCCCAGGCTGCAAATTCTTCGCGGGTGCACAGGAAGTGGCTGTCCGCGCGAACCTCCAGTGCGATGCCGGATTCAAGACAAAGTTTTTCGATGTCCTGCTGCAGGCGGTATTCGCCGGGTTCGCAGACAATCAGTTTTTCCGGCCGGCATTGTGCAATGACACTGCCCAGGCGCGCTTTGAGCTCGGTTTCGGCGGCGTCGTCGAGCGCAAGGTACTGCAGCGGCAGTTTGCGTGATCGCAACGTTTCCGCGTAATGACGCATTGCCGATAGAAACAGTGTGATGCGGGCCTGGTGGCTCCAGACATGGGTGGCTTCCCCTGCAGCCTCGATCATCACAATGCTGTCGCACTTGCGGTCGATACCGGTCAGCGCGGGATTGTCGGGGTCGAGTTGGTCCCCCAGCACAAGGATCAGGTTGCGCATCGGTCAGCGGCTGCGGCGGCAGCGTTCAGAGCAGTACTTGACCTCGTCCCAGACCTTTGCCCAGCGTTTGCGCCAGACCATGGGACGGCCGCAAGCCGAGCAGGTTTTAACCGGCAGTTCTGATTTACGCATGGTGCTCCGCTGGTGTGCGAATCAGCGGCGTGCGTGTTCGACGCGCCAGCGCTCCAGGGCGTAACGCATATCGTCGAACGAACGGAGAAGCAGCACACCTTCAGGGGCCTTGCGCGCGCGGGCAAGTGCGCCGCCGCCACCCCAGACCTCGACGTTTTCGGGCAGCAGCGTCCGCAACTCTGTCAGACCGGCCAGTGCTGCGCTCTGGGTGACGACGCTGCTGAAAGACAATGCAACGACATCGACCTGGTAAGCCGGCGTCGCGTTTTTGATGTCGATCACCGGCGTTTCGGTGCCGAGCGCAACGCAGGCGGCACCCTCTGCAGTCAGCACGGCCTCAACCATCAGCAGGCCGATGCGGTGTTTTTCGCCGGGCAGCGAGGTCAGCAGTACCCGCGGCGTCATGCCGCGGCTGGGCTGTGCGATGATCGCGTTACGCAGGATGTTCTGGATGTGTTCCGAGTACAGGTGCTCGTCAAAAATGGCGACCCGGCCCGCCAGCCAGGCGTTCCCGATCCAGTGGTTCAAGGCGGTTACGGTATCTGTTACGAATCGCAGAAGGCCCTGTTTCATCAACGCCTGCATCAGGGCGTTTCGAAAGTCGTCGACGTCGTGACTCAATAACAGGCCCAGAATGACATCAATTTCCGGCGGCGGGGTCTGCTCCGGCGAACGCGAGGAAATCAGCTGTGTCAGCTCGGACATGCTGCGATTGATGATTTTGCCCGGACGGTGGCCGTAATCGATCAGCAGGCGCAACAGCCGCAATTTTTCCAGTTCGGGCAGTGAATACAGGCGTTCGTCGTGCTGGTCGCGCAGTGGTTTGGGGAAACCGTAGCGGCGCTCCCAAACCCGCAGAGTGTCCTTTGACAGGCCGGTATCCCGCTCGACCGCTGCTATGTTGTAGCTGGCTTCGGCGGTATTCGTGGTGTTTGCAGGGGCATTAATCATCTGTCATGGACAAAAATGAGTTTTGTCGGTTGAAAATGGGAATTTAAAGGACTTTTATGTATCTTTGACTAATTTATTATTGGACAAACATTGGACAAAGTCAACGCGTCGCAATGTTGCAATGATGCTTTACCATACCCGCTGAATTTGCGTATCCCTGGTAAACAATCGTCCAAAGCTTCACTGACTGTCGCGCAAATTCCCCAACAGGAGATTCTATGAACGCCCCCGATCAATGGCTTTTGCCTGATGTTCAGGCCATCACCGACCGCCGCAACATCTACATCAATCATGTCGGCGTGAAATCGCTGGTTCACCCGGTGCGGATTGCAAGCGCCAATGGCGGTGTGGTCTCAAGCGTTGCAACCGTCGACATGACCGTGGGACTTCCGCCCGAGGTCAAAGGCACCCACATGTCGCGATTTGTTGAAGTGCTGCAGCAGCACGATGACGCGCTGGATGCCGCCGGCTTTGCCGGGTTACTGTCGCGGATGATCAAACGGCTCGACGCCGATACCGGCATGATCGAGATGCGTTTTCCGTATTTCATCAGCAAACGCGCGCCGGTGTCCGGCGTGTCCAGCCTGCTTGATTACAAGGTCATGCTGCGCGGCGAGCGCACTGCCGCCGGCACGGTCTTCACCACCCAGGTGTCGGCGCCGGCTACCAGCCTGTGTCCGTGTTCGAAGGAGATTTCCGAATACGGCGCGCACAACCAGCGTTCGCATATCACCATCACCGTGCAGGCCGACGCCACTCTGACGATCGAGGAAATCGCGGGCATAGCCGAACAGGAGGCCTCATGCGAGGTCTATGGCCTGCTGAAGCGGCCGGACGAGAAATACGTCACCGAACGCGCTTACGACAATCCGAAATTTGTCGAGGATCTGGTGCGTGACATCGCGCTGCGCCTCGATGCCGACCTGCGCGTGCGCAGTTACAAGGTTGAGGCCGAGAACTTCGAGTCCATACATAACCACTCGGCCTACGCATTGGTCCAGCGCGTCAAATAAACCCTGCCGTGAAAAAAGAGCAACGCGGCAAACGCATTGCTGTCGTCGGTTCCGGCATTGCCGGGCTGTCGGCGGCATGGCTGTTGTCGCGCACCCATACGGTTACGCTGTTTGAAGCAAACGATTATCTGGGTGGTCATACGCATACCGTTGACGTCACGCTCGACGGCATCACCGCGCCGGTGGATACCGGTTTCCTGGTATTCAACGAGCGCACCTATCCGAATCTGATCGCGCTGTTTGACCACCTTGATGTGGAGTCCACGGCCAGCGACATGTCGTTTTCGGTAAGGCTGGCGGCCGCACGCCTGGAGTGGGCGGGCAGCAACCTGTCAACCGTGTTCGCGCAACGTCGCAATCTGTTGCGCCCTGCGTTCTGGGGCATGCTCGCGGATATCCTGCGTTTTAACAAGGAAGCCACCGCGTTGGCGCAGCAACCCGTCGACTCCGTGCAGTCCCTGGGTGAATTCCTGGATACGGGCGGTTATGGCCGGGCATTCCGCGACTGGTATCTGCTGCCGATGGCGGGCGCGATCTGGTCCTGTCCGACGGCCGCGATGCTGCAGTATCCGGCGCGGACGTTTTTTACGTTCTGCGCCAACCACGGCCTGCTTCAGGTCAGCGACCGGCCGAAGTGGCGGACGGTAAACGGCGGCGCGCGAAGCTATGTCGAGAAACTCGCTGCGGACATTCCCGATATCCGGATCAACATGCCGGTGCAGCAGGTCGTCCGCGACCCCCGCGGCGCAACTTTGCACTGTATGGGGTATGCGCCAGAGCATTTTGATGCAGTGGTCATGGCCTGCCACAGTGATCAGGCTCTGCGACTGCTCGGTGATGCGGATGCCGCAGAGCGCCGGGTTCTTGGCGCCATTGGTTATCAGGACAACGAAGTCGTGCTGCATACCGACGAAAGCTTTCTGCCGCGCCGGCGTTCGGCGTGGTCAGCCTGGAACTATCACGCCGATTGCGAAACCGATGCCGGTCGGCCGGTGGGGGTCAGTTACCTGATCAACAAACTGCAACCGCTGCCGTTTGCCCGGCCGGTCATCGTAACGCTGAATCCTGCGCATCCGCCCCGCCCGGAGTGCCTCATCGACAGCTACCGCTATGCCCATCCGGTGTTTGATTTGGGCAGCATCGCCGCACAGGCGCGGTTGCCCGATCTTCAGGGGCGACACAACACCTGGTATTGCGGGGCCTGGACCGGTTATGGTTTTCACGAGGACGGGCTCAAGGCAGGCATTGCGGTTGCCCGGGCTTTTAACGTGACGGTGCCGTGGCTGGCGCAGCCCGAAGGATTGAAGGCCGCCGCATGAGCGATGCCGTTTCAGGCTTGCGTCTTTATTTCGGAGATGTCCTGCATCGCCGCCTCGCGCCGGCGCTGCATGCTTTCCGTTACGGCGTGTTTTTCATGCGTTTGCGCATTGACGGCGCACCGCCGGCATTTCCTGCGCTGTGTTCGCGCAATGGCTGGAATCTTTTCGGTTTCAACGACGCTGATCACGGTCCCCGCGACGGCAGTGCGCTGGAACCGTGGATTCGCGAACTGCTTGCCGGCCATGGTCTGGCCTGTGCGGATGGCGCCATCTGGCTGCAGTCTTTTCCGCGGGTGCTGGGTTATGTGTTCAATCCGGTGAGTTTCTGGCTGTGCCACGATCGCAGCGGTGCATTGCGCGCCGTACTGGCTGAAGTCAGCAATACTTTCGGCGAGCGCCATAACTACCTGGTGTCGCATGCCGATGCACGGCCGATCAGGGCTGGCGACTGGCTGACGGCGCGCAAGGTTTTTCATGTTTCACCCTTTTTCCCCGTTACCGGAGAGTACCGGTTCCGGTTTGCCGATCACGCCGGGCGTTGTGTGTTCCGGATCGATTATGACGACGGCCAGGGCCACCAACTCACGACCAGTGTCAGTGGCGTCGCAAAGCCGGCGACCACGGGTGCGTTGCTGCGCGCGTTTTTCCGTTACCCGTGGATGACGCTGGGCGTGATGCTGCGTATTCATTATCACGCGCTCCGGCTGTGGCTGAAGCGCGTACCGTTTTTTTCAAAACCCCCGGCTCCGGCGGAGGACACCACAAGATGATCAGCACATTTGTACAACGTGCGCCGACGGGCGCAGAACCTGCAGCCGCCCGCTGGCTGTTCCGCCTGCTGGCGCAATTGCGCTGCGGAAAAATGACCCTGACCTGCCCTGACGGGCGGTCCCTTGAGTTCTCCGGTGCACAAGCCGGCCCGCACGCAACTTTGACCCTGGCTGACTGGCAGGTTTGCAGCGACATTCTCGGTCGGGGTGACATCGGTCTGGCTGAAGCCTATATCGCAGGCCGCGTCGCTACGGAAGATCTGACGCAGTTATTGCTGCTCGCGGCGATGAACGAACAGGCGATTGAGGAGGCGATCCATGGCCGCTGGTGGGCAACCCTGGTTTACCGCTTGCGCCACTGGCTGCGGCCCAACACGCGAGCCGGCAGCAGGAAAAACATTCATGCCCACTATGACCTTGGCAACGATTTTTACCGGCTGTGGCTGGATTCGACGATGACTTATTCGTCGGCGTTGTTCGAGGGGGATCTCACACGCAGCCTTGCCGATGCGCAATCTGCAAAGTACGCCCGTATTCTGCGCGAACTGGATGCGCAGCCCGGCCAGCATATCCTCGAGGTTGGCTGCGGCTGGGGCGGATTTGCCGAGCATGCCGCGCGTGCCGGCTGCCGGGTGACCGGCATTACCATTTCCGCGGCGCAGCTCGAGTACGCGCAGCGCCGGATTGCTGCAGCCGGATTGCAGGATCGCGTGGAGTTGAAGTTGCAGGATTACCGTGATCTCGACGGGCATTTTGACCATGTAGTGTCGATCGAGATGTTCGAGGCCGTCGGTGAGCGCTACTGGCCCGGGTATTTCGGCATGTTGCGTGACCGGCTCAAGCCCGGCGGGCGCGCTGTGGTGCAGACAATCACCATTACCGAAGCCAAATTTGTGCGTTACCGCACAGGCACCGACTTTATCCAGCAGTACATTTTTCCCGGCGGCATGCTGCCATCACCGCAACGTTTCACCGAGGAAGCGTCCGGCTGCGGACTGGCGGTGAAGCACATGCACCCGTTCGGACAGGACTACGCCGAGACGCTGCGTCGCTGGCACCAGGCGTTCGATTGCGTGGAGACGGACGTGAAGGCGCAGGGTTTTGACGAAAGATTCATGCGGACATGGCGTTTTTATCTTGCTTATTGCGAGGCCGGCTTCCGCTCCCGTGCAACTGATGTAGTGCAGACAGTCCTGGAGCATGCGTAAAACAATCTTCGGCATTCTGGTAATGCTCTGCGCAGGCCCGGCCGCGGCGGTGAATGTGCCGGCGGAGCTGCCGCCGGCGGTATGCAGTGCCATGGAAACCTGCCGCATGGTCGGCAAGGGACGTCTGCGCTGGTGGGGCTTCCACGTCTATGACGTCGCACTGTGGTCCCGTGACGGCCGCTGGCGCGCTGATGCGCCCTATGTGCTCGATATCATCTACGCCCGAAACATCACAACGGCTCAGTTGGCTGAAACCAGTATTGACGAGATGCGCCGGCTGGGTGTCAGCGATGAATCGAAGCTGGCCCGCTGGGACGCCGCGATGCGGCGCACGTTTCCTGATGTGCAGTCCGGCAGCCGTCTGATCGGCGTATACCGGCCGCAGCGCGGCGTACATTTTTATTCCGCCACGGCATCGCTGGGCAATATTGAAGACCCGGAATTTGCGCGGCGTTTTTTCGATATCTGGCTTGATCCTCGCACGCAGAAGCCGGAATTGCGCGCTGCGTTGCTCGGCGGCGATGGCCGCACTGACTAAATCCGCGCTGGCCGCCTATGCGGCCGTTGCGTTGCCGCTGGCGGCGGCTGCCTTGCCGGTGCATGTGCAGGTGCCCAAGTTTTACGCGGCACTCGGCATGGACCTCGCGCTGATCGGTTTCATACTGCTGGCGGTGCGCCTTCTTGATGCGATCAGCGACCCATTGCTTGGGGCCCTTGCCGACCGCATTCCGGTTCGATACGGCGGCCGCAAGCTGATGATCGGCGGCGCTGCGCCTTTTCTTGCCGCAGGACTGTGGCTGCTGTTCAGCCCGCCGACCGGTGCGGACTCGCTGGCCTTGTGGCTGACCGCGACACTTGTGGTCAGCTACCTTGGGTTGAGTGCGGCAAGTATCGGCCATTTTGCGCTGGGCAGTGCGCTGTCGCGGGATTATGCGGAGCGCACGCGTATTACCGCCGCGCGCGGCGTGGCCGCGCTGGCGGGTGTGTTGCTGGCTGCAGCGGCACCGGAACTGCTGGTGCAGCAGTATGGTGCGACCGAAGGACTCGCATTGTTCGCTCTCGCATTTACTCCGGTGCTGGCTGTCGCGGCGGCGATCACGCTGCTTCGGGGGCCATCCCCGCCTGTTTCCTTGATATCCGCGCCGCTGACCTGGGCGGGGCTGATTCAGCCGCTGTGCAATCCGCGGTTCCGCAAACTCGCGGCGGTGTTTCTGATCAATGGCGTTGCCGCGGCCATGCCGGCGACGCTGCTGCTGTTTTTTGCTGCTGACGTGCTGCAGCGGCCTGATCTGACGCCGATGTTTCTGGTGTTGTATTTCGTGGCCGGCGCTGCCGGCATGCCGCTATGGGTGCACCTTGCCGCCAGTATCGGCAAGGTCCGCGCGTGGCTGGTCTCGATGGCGTTCGCTGCCGGTGCATTTGTCTGGGCTTTTCTTCTGGGTGCCGGTGATGCCGCGGCTTTTTCGCTGGTGTGCGTGCTTTCAGGCCTGGCCTTTGGCGCCGACCTCGCGCTGCCCGCCTCCTTGCTGGCGGATGTGATTGACGGCGATGAGGGTCGTGCCGCCCGTCCTGATGGTTTGTATTTCGGAATGTGGCATCTGCTGGAAAAGCTGGCCCTTGCCCTGGCGGCCGGTATTACCTTGCCGCTGCTGCAATGGCTGGGTTATACACCCGGCATGCCCGCTGCCGCCGGCTCTGCGCTCTCTGTCGTTTATGCGCTGCTGCCGTGCGTAATCAAATTGTCGGCGGCATTGTTTTTATGGCTTGCGGTGTCTGACACAATGCGCCGGCCGGCGTCATCTACGGGAGATGCACCATGAACGGTTTGAAGCCTCTGCTTGTTGCGGTTGTATTCATGCTGGCCGGGTGCGGCTCGGTGCCGGTGGAGCAATATCGCGACGAGCGGCCGGTGCTCGACCTGCAGCAGTATTTCAACGGAACCATTGATGCATGGGGTATTTTCCAGGATCGCAACGGCAAGGTCGTCAAACGCTTCAGCGTGCGTATCGACGCCCGGTGGTCGGGTGGTACCGGCACCCTTGATGAGTGGTTCGAGTATTCTGACGGTACGAAAAGCCGCCGGGTGTGGACCCTGCAGCGTCTTGACCAGCATCGTTTTCGCGGCACGGCGGATGATGTGGTGGGTGAGGCGCGCGGAGAACTCCATGGCAACGCGTTGCGCTGGCAGTACGTGTTGAGGCTGGATGTTGACGGCCGCACCTGGGATGTCGATTTCGACGACTGGATGTATTTGATGGATGATCAGGTGATGCTCAACCGCTCGGTAATGAGCAAGTTCGGTGTGCGGCTCGGTGAGGTGATCCTGACCTTCCGCAAGCGTCCATGAGCCTGAACCGGGCCATACGCGACTGGCGCGGAATGCGGGTATGGGTGGTTGGCGCATCCAGTGGCATCGGTGCGGGATTGGCGACCGCATTGCTGGCCCGTGGCGCACGCGTTGCGCTATCGGCGCGACGTACCGCCGAACTCGAGCTTCTGGCCTCGCCGCACGGATCACAGGCACTGGTGCTGTCGATGGATGTCACCGACGATGGCGCTCCGGGTCCGGCACTGCAACGTGTGGTCTCGGCGTGGGGCGGGGTGGATCTTGTCGTATTGTGTTCGGGCAGCCACCAACCGGTACGGGCGTGGGAACTGGAGGCGGCGTCAGCCCGTCGTTTGCTGGACGTCAACGTCAACGGCGTCATCAATTGCCTGCCGCCGGTGATCCGGCAGCTTTTGCAGCAGGGCAGTGGTGGTGTTGCCGTGGTGTCCAGTGTTGCCGGCTATGGTGGTTTGCCTACGGCGCTGGTGTACGGCGCAAGCAAGGCTGCCCTGATAAACCTTGCAGAGACGCTTTATCTGGATCTCGCGCCGCGGGGCATCGGGGTCTATGTGATCAACCCGGGTTTCGTCAAAACGCCGCTGACCGATCTCAACACCTTTGCGATGCCGGCGCTGATCAGTGTCGAGGCCGCGGCAGAGGCGATCATTTCAGGCTTTTCCCGCGGTGATTTCGAGATTCATTTTCCGAAACGCTTCACCTGGTGGCTGAAGCTGCTGCGCCTGCTGCCTTATCGGTGGTATTTTTCACTGGTGCACAAGGCAACGCGATTATGAAACGGCAGCAGGTGGATGCACTGGCGGTCTATTATGAAACGCTGACGCGGCAGTCGGTCAGCGAGCTGTCGCGGTATTACGCGGCAGATTGCCGCTTCCGTGATCCGTTCAACGATGTGCGCGGCATCGCGGCTCTCGCCGCGATATTCACGCACATGTTCGACACCCTCGAGTCGCCGCGATTTATTGTCAAAGAGCGCGTTGCTGAAGGCGATCAGGTGCTGCTGACCTGGGATTTCGAGTTCCGCTTCCGCAACTGGCGTCCGCAGGTGACTCAGCGCATACATGGCTCAAGCCTGTTCACCTTCAATGACGCCGGGCTGGTGAGCGAGCACCGGGATTATTGGGATGCAGCGGAGGAACTGTATGAAAAGCTGCCGCTGATTGGCGCCCTGTTGCGCTGGTTCAAACGAATGGGGCGTCCGAAGACGCCCCATTAAGCATTTGATTCAATAAAATTTTTATTGAAAATCAATCAAGGTATTCAAACACCCGAACTACCTTCGCGACTCCGCCGGTGGTGCGTGCAACTTCGGTCGCATCGGCGGCTTCCTGCTTCTTCACCATGCCCATCAGATAGACGATGCCGGCCTCGGTGACGACCTTGACGTGTACCGGACTGAATTTGTTTGCGTCGACAAAACGCGACTTTACTTTGGAGGTGATGACCGAGTCATTGGTGCGCGCCTGCACCGGGGCGTTGGCGCCGACTTTCAGTTCATTGAATACGTTGCGCACGTTTTCGACGGCGCGTGCAATGCGCTCGGCGTCGGCTTTTGCAGCCTCGCTCGGCACTTCACCGGTCAGCAGGACGATGCGGTTGTAGCTGGTGATGTTGATGTGAGCATCCTTGACCTTTTCCTCAATGCGGGACGCGGCTTTCAATTCGATGCCCTGGTCTTCGGTGATGGTGCCAACGGTCCTGCGATCCTCGGCCATCATGATGCCGGTGGCTGCAACGCCGCCGACTGCAACCACTGCGCAGCCTGAAACGACAGGCAGCAGTGCGATACAGGCTAACGTGAGTAGTTTGCGCATTTATTCGACTCCCAAAAGTAAGCAATCAATGCCGTCGCAAAGACAGTGTATCGACAGCAGGTGCACTTCCTGAATGCGCGCCGTGTTGGTCGCCGGCACGCAGATATGTACGTCGTCAGGCCTCAACAGTTCGCCGATTTTCCCGCCGTTGCGACCGGTCAGTGCGACGACCCGCATGTCGCATTCATGGGCGGCTGCAACGGCGGCCACGACGTTGGGTGAATTGCCGCTGGTGGATATTGCCAGCAGCACGTCACCGGCGCGGCCCAGTGCCCGCACCTGTTTAGAAAACACCTGGTTGTAATCGTAATCGTTGGCGATCGAAGTCAGCGTTGAGCTGTCCGTGCTCAGTGCCATTGCCGCGAGTCCTGGCCGTTCGACCTCGAAACGGTTCAGCAGTTCCGCAGAAAAATGCTGGGCGTCTGCAGCCGAGCCGCCGTTGCCGCAGGAGAGGATCTTTCCATCCTCCTGCAGGCAGCGCACCATGCTCTGAACGCCGGCGGCGATGGGTGTGGCCAGCGCATCCATGCTCTGCAGCTTGAGATGGGCGCTCTCGGAAAAGTGTTCGCTGATTCGGCTGATGAGATCCATGGTGCGGGTATTGTACCTGTAATGAATGATTCGACCAGTCACGCCTCGATGGCATTACGCAGCCACTCGATGCGCGGTGGATCCCCTGTCAGCAGTACCGCATCGAAACGGCAGGGAGGGGTGGATTTAAGTGTCGCCAGATAGTGACATGCGGTTTTAAGCAGTTTTTCCCTCTTTGCGGCGGTGATGCTTGCTGCGGCCCCGCCGAAGGCGTTGCTTGCGCGGCTCCGGACTTCCACGAAGACGACGGTATTGCCGTCGCGGGCAATCAGGTCGATTTCGCCGAAGCGGCAGCTGTAGTTGCGTGTGGTGATGGTCAGGCCCTCGCCACGGAGGAACTCCGCTGCGAGAGATTCACCGTGTTCACCGCGAGGGTTCACGCGTCGTCGGCTCGGTGAGTCGGATTCGGCCATCCACATAACGGCCTGCGCGAAGGGTACGTTCGATGATGCCCTCCGGGCCCAGTTTCAGTTCTCCCGTAACACCGTCGAGTTTCAATTCGCGCGCCCTCGCAAGCAGCAATTGCGCAATACGCCAGGCATCAATGCCCAGTGCATAAAGCCGTTCGATGTCGGCGGAGCCGGGTTCCGGGCGCGGGTAATTCATCACTGCCGGATGGTCGGGTTCAAGAAGCCACGGCATGTCAACGAAGGTGATGTTGGCGAGGTCAAATGCGGCAAGCGCGCCGCGATCGCCCGCGTTGATACTGGATGTGGCGTAGGCGGGCATTGTGCCAAGGTAAGCCCGGACAATGCGTGCGTCTTCGTGGTCCAGCGCAAGAAACACCATGTCTGCTTCGTTGCGGGCCGCAGATTTCAGCCGGATGGGGTCGGGTGGTATGGCTTCTGCAAGCACTGTCCCGCCGAGACGGGAGAACT
>Ga0315906_10000091_pt1 | contig 138759 bp, 126 predicted proteins | sample LakEriMetagenome_4_FD_203526 | JGI IMG/M metagenome (GOLD analysis project Ga0315906, IMG submission 203526) | Freshwater fungal communities from buoy surface, Lake Erie, Ohio, United States - Buoy 2 MA122 | ecosystem: Environmental > Aquatic > Freshwater > Lake > Lake biofilm | place: USA...
TTGATGCGCGTTGTTACCGCATTGATGGGAACGCTCAAGACGTTTCTTTTGGTATTGGTTTCTATGTCTGCGGTAGCGGTCATACCGGGTCTGAAGGGAAGGGAGGTTTTGGCAGAGAGGTCCGAATAGGTTTCAGGAAGCAGTCTTACATAAACCTTGTATTGTGTGACATCGGAACTTGCCGCCAGAGCCGATTGGGTTGCCGCCCCCGTATTGCTGCTGGAGATCTGAGTCACCACTCCTTTGAATTTTCTTGTGCCGTATGCATCCACCATGATGTTGGCACTGTCCCCTGTTTTTAATTTCGGGATATCGTTTTCCCCCACATCCACGCGTACTTCAATTTTTGACATGTCGGCGATCCGTAAAATTTCCGTTCCTGCCATGAGATTGCTGCCAACCACGCGCTCGCCTTTTTTGACATTGAGCAGGCTCACGACTCCATCCATGGGCGCGTATAATGCTGTTCTGCCAAGGTCTTTGTTGGCTTTCTCCAGGTTCGCCTTTGCGCTTTCAACTGTTGCCTGCCCGCTGTTAATCACCTCTTTGGCCGCATTATAATTAGCCCTTGCCGATTTGTAGTTGGATTCGGCTAGGTTGAATTCATTCTGGCTGATGACATTTTCCTGAAAAAGCTTTTGCTGCATCCTGAAAACCTTCTCAGCCTGCTCCATCTGTACTTTGAGCGCATCAAGCGATGCCTTTGAATTGGCTACCTGTGCCATGCTTTGTCGTACGCCGCTGGCAGCCTGGTCCCGCTGTAAGTCATATATGTCTGCATAAATTCTGGCCAGCATTTGCCCCTTTTTGACTGTGTCACCTTCCGTCACCAGCAGTTCTGTAATTTCTCCACTGATGTCAGGACTGATTTTCACCTCCACTTCAGGATATATCCTTCCGGTTGCGGAGACGATTTCGGTGATATCCCTGCTTTTCACTTTTTCGGCAGTAACCTTGATGGTTTCTGAACCTCCAAACATCCCGTATTTCGACATGATGGCAAGTGCCACTACCAGGATGATAGTGCCCGCCAGTATCCATTTGGTTTTCCTATTCATGTTTCGGTCTTTGTTCTTTTCCTATAGTTTCAATCCAAGTCCCTTGTAATACTCCAGCACTTTCAGTTTGAAAACATAGTCAAACCTGTTCAATGTATATTCCAGTTTCGCTCTGAAAAGATTGTTTTGCGCGGTAATCCATTCCAGCGTGCTGAGCATGCCCACTTCATATCGTTTAGATGCGAAGCTGAAGGCTTTTGTGTTTGTTTCCACACTTCTTTGGGAAGCGTTGAACCTTTCCAATGCTACCAGTGATGCCTGATAGGCTTGGTAGATATCCTGCTTTAATTTATAGTTATCCTGATCCTGCTGTAACTGTATACTTTGAACGGTAAGATTGCTTCTCTCGTAGTTGCTTTTAAGGCTTCTGCCATTGTGAATAGGGACGCTCAATGCAATGCCAGCCGCCTGTCTAAAGTTATCGCCCAATTGGCTATTGAAGGAGGATTTGCCGTAATTACCTATCGTATAGGGTTGCAAAGGAAATACCTGATAGCTGGTATTATTGATATCCACTTTGCCAATCGGAGCAAATACCTGGGTGGTTCCTTTCAGTTCCTGTGCTTTATTGAAATAAGAACTGCCAAGACTTCCGAACAACGTGAGTGTTGGTAACATGGAACTTTTGGCTGCGAGCATATTCTTTGCCGCAGCCTTCAGGCGAAAAGTATTGACGCGCTGCAGGGGCTGGTTGGAGATGGCAAGGCCGTAAACATATTCGGGTTGAAGGTCAGCGATGGACTCTACAGGAATCAGCTCCACTGGAGGAGTGCTGATTTCAAAGGGTTGAGCCGGATCCAGGTTCATGAGACTCTGCAAATTAAGCAGGGCTTGCAAAGCTCCGCTTTTAGCGCTGATGATATTGGCGCTATCCTGCGCAAGCTGGGCTTCCAGCTGCGAGGCGCTCAACTCAGGAACAGAGCCCGCTTTGACCATTTTTCTGGTGTTGGCTAGCTGAACCTTGGTTTGTTCCACCTGCAAGGTGGCGATTTTTTCCTGCTCCCTGTTCAATAAAACCTGTAGGTACGCATTCGCTACCGCCAGGGCAATATCATATTTCACCTTGTCCACATTGGCCTTTGCAGCCATGGTCTCCCATTTGGCGGCAGCAATTGAATTCTGACGGCTGAAGAAGTTAAAAATGTCGGCGGAAGACTGAAGTTGAAAACCGGCAGTGAGATAGGTTTCCGTCACCCTGCTGAAGGTGATGGGGTTTTGGTTCAAGCCGCTATTATAGCTCATTGAACTGTTGAAATTGGCAGAGGGAAGCATGGACTGCCTGTTTTGCTGAAGAGTCACCTCACTGATTTTTGCCTGCACATCCGTAAGCCTGACCTGTATGTTGTTGGCCATGGCATATTCGACACAGGCCCTTAAGTCCCAATTCTGTGAAAATGAATGGTTCAGGAACAGCAGCAGTAAGATACCGGAAAGCAGAATTCTGCGAATCATAAAGCAAAAATAAGATTTTAAGATACAAGTATTGGTTAAAATACATAAACCAATCCGCCTAATTGCCATTGATTTTCAATCAGTTTTCCCGATTGGGCGGGCTAGTTATCTAACGTTGAAGAATAAGCGAAAAATGGATGTGGATAATTTAATCCGGGCTGAAAAAAACTCGTAATATATTTGCCGCCCTCGTGGTTCCCAAAAGGGATTAATAGGGAAGACCGGTGTAAATCCGGCGCTATCCCCGTAGCTGTAAGCACCATATTTTTAACTGAGGCAAAAACCACTGTCTATGACGGGAAGGTGCCTTCAGGGTGTGAGCCAGAAGACCTGCCATCAGGAATATTATGAACCGGCTTTCGGGAGAAAGGCTAGTGGGTGCAAGGGATTTCATTGTCCATTCTGCTCAACTTACCTGTCCCTCTTGCTACCAAGATTCAAAAATGAAACAAATTATTTTCTTGTCGCTATTGATTTGCCGTTTTTTTGCTGTCCAATCACAGGATAGCCTGACGACTTTGCAACAGGTGGTGGTTACAGCAAACAAGTACCCCGTTAAAGCATCTCATACGGGTAAAGTAGTGACTATCATCAGCAACGAACAGATTCGCCAAAGCGGCAGCAGGGATCTTTCACAATTACTGACTGAACAAGCCGGAGTTTTTATTAACGGGGCTTACAGCAATGCCGGAAAAGATAAAAGTGTTTATGTAAGGGGTGCAAGGCCCGACCATACGCTTATAACCATCAACGGTATTCCGGTATATGATCCTTCCGGAGTTGGCAGCAACTTCGATTTGCGTCTGCTCAGCATAGACCAGGTGGAACGAGTGGAAATCCTGAAGGGAAGCCAATCCACCTTGTACGGTTCTGATGCGGTGGCGGGAGTGATCAACATCATCCTCAAGTCACCGGGGTGTTCGGAGAAGCCCTTTAGTGGAATGATATCCCATGGCAGTTTCGGTACCTGGAAGGCGCATGCTTCCCTGACCGGTTCGGTTCAAAAGCTCAACTACCATCTGAGCTATGCTGGTTTGAAATCCGATGGTATCAGCGAGGCGGCGGATACCTCTAAAGGAAATAATACTCCGGCAGACAGGGACAGTTACCGGCAAAGCAATGTTCATATTTCGCTAGGATATAATTGGGGGAAGCATTTGAGAACGGAAGCCTACTATCGCCTGGGACAGTTTTATCAGCGCTATGATCAGGGTTCTTTCCGCGAGGAACTGGATCTTAGCAGTAAGAATGACAATCATCAGGCAGGATTGAGAGGCTGGGCCACTGTTGGAAAAGGAAAATTCAATTTCGCGTATAATTTTAATGATAATCGAAGGCTTTATATCGATGATTCCATCATCAGCCGCAATGGATATGACAAATTCAACCGCGGTGTTTATAATGGAAAGGAGCATTTCGCAGATGCCTATTGGGTCCTGAATTTGAAAAAGTATTATCAAGTCACACTGGGTGTCGATTACAGGAATTCCATCAGTAACCAGGAATATATCTCCATCAGCGACTTCGGAAACTATGAAAGTAAGCTAGGTGCCGACAGTCTTCACCAGAATCAGATAAGTGCTTATGGGTCTGTACTTGCAACGCTTCCCGGAGGTATGAATCTGGAGCTCGGAGGTCGCTTTAACAGACATAGCGCTTATGGCGGCAACTGGGTTTATAATTTCAATCCTTCCTATGTGTTGAATGGTCAGTGGAAGTTCTACGCCAATCTTTCTACCGCATTCCGGACACCCTCCCTGTTTCAGCTTTACTCTGATTTCGGCAATGCTAATTTGAAACCTGAAAGAGCGCGAAATATTGAAGGAGGCTTGCAATACGCTCATCAAGACAGGAAGCTGCAATTGAGGGTAACCTGGTTTGACAGGGTAGTGAGAGATAATATCATATTTTTCACTGACCCCATTACTTATCGATCCAATTATATTAATCGGGATAGACAGCATGACCAGGGGTTGGAAGCGGAAGGTAGTTGTATGCTTGCCAGAGGACTTCTTCTAACCATTAATTCTACTTATGCGGACGGAAGACTGAGCACTAAAACTGGGGAGAAGGACACTTCTTATTTCAATTTGCTGAGAAGGCCACGATTCAGCCTTGCTGCCAACCTTGGCTGGAATCCCTGTAAAAAATGGAGGATTTCCACAGGATTGATTTATGTTGGCAAACGGGAGGACCTTTCATTTGATGCTAACTACAATGCTGTTGCGGTACAGCTCAAGAGCTATTATGTGTTAAACGCATATGCAGAATATCATTGGAATTTGGCAGGTACCCGCTTCTTTTTGGAAGCGAAGAACTTCTTGAATCAAAGCTTCACTGAGATCTATGGTTTCAATTCTCTCGGAAGGAATATTTCGGGAGGCTTGAGAGTTCAGTTCTGAGAATCCATTCACAATCTGTGAGGCTAGTATTTATATTTGTCAAAAACCTTCATGTTTCAAATTGGCCAATCCGATATAAGGGAGATATTGACTATCACCTTCACCTTGTTCGCTGTCATTGATATGCTGGGGTCTATACCGGTACTGATCAGTATCAAGGAGAAGATGGGAGGTCATATCCGAAGCGCACAGGCTACGGCGGCGTCCGGTGCCTTGATGATTTTGTTTTTGTTTCTGGGACAGGAATTTCTGAATTTGCTTGGGTTGGATGTGCGTTCCTTTGCGGTGGCAGGTTCAATCGTGATTTTCATTGTAGGACTCGAGATGGTGCTGGGGATTGAGTTTTTCAAAACCGACCCCAATCCCAAGAGCGGCACCGTGGTGCCCATCGCTTTTCCGCTCATTGCCGGTTCAGGTACGCTTACCACCATCATGTCTTTGAAGGCAAACTATCAGAGTGTGAATATTTTCATTGGTATTCTGATCAACCTCCTCGTGATTTATGTCGTTCTTAAGTCCCTTAACATCATTGAAAGGGCACTGGGTCCCGGTGGACTCATTGTGGTCAGAAAGTTCTTCGGTGTGATTTTATTGGCCATCGCGGTGAAGATTTTCGGAACGAATATTCAGGGTTTTGGGAAGTAGGTGCTTCAGCGTACCTTTGCAACTCTTTTGGCCTCGTAGTACAATGGATAGTATAAGAGTTTCCGAAGCTCCAGATTCAGGTTCGATTCCTGACGAGGCTACAACTTCTATTCTCGATCAAAGAGTCTAATCCTAGTCCAGACGATACAGACGCTTGCGGTCTGTATGTCTGGATGCAGACAGGCTTAGCCTCGTCTGCATTCGATTCCTGACGAGGCTACGAGAGCAAATTGACCCGCCTTTGGCAGGTCAATTTGCGTTTAAGAGGTTTGACAGGTTTCACCAATTAACCTATCAACCTCCCCCATTTTAGTAAATTAATTCATCTATCTCATGTTGGTAAATTCGGCGGGCGTTCCCCGCAGGCGCGACAATTGTTGTTTCCCAGCTAAACAATGTCTCTCCATGTTATCATATTCTCAAGAAATTCATTATTTTTAATATGTGAATATCCCCGTTCATAGTAAGTCTGAATTGTTAGCCTGTCTTATGGCCAACAAAGACACTATTAAGTTTTTCGGAGTTAAGCAACTGGGTTTATTCGGGTCCTTTGTCTCAGGAAAAGTTACCAACGAGAGCGATATCGATTTATTGATTGACTTCATGCCCGGTAAAAAGAGCTATGATAATTTTATCGGTCTCACTTTTTTTCTACAGGAAGTCACCGGCAGAAAAATTGAGCTGGTTACCCGCGAATCCCTCAGTCCATACATTGGCCCACGCATATTAAAGCAGATTGAGCATGTTGGAATCTAATATTGAACTCCTCCGGCATGTTTTCGATGAGTGTCAATTTATTCTGGATCATACCAAGGGAAAAACTTCTGATGAGGTTTTTAAGGATAAGGTCTTGACTAAGGCTTTGGAAAGGAGCATCGAAATCATCGGAGAGGCTTCTAAGAAAATTGATGATGAATTCAGGATAAAGCATCCTCATATTGAATGGAAGAAAATGGCAGGTACGCGCGATCATCTGATTCATCATTATTTCGGCATCGACTATGATATATTATGGGATATCATCTTGAATAAAATCCCTGAGCTGCATCATGCTGTCAAACAGATTTTGGAGGGGCAGAAGTAAATTCCAGGTAAGCTATAAGTGATTCGCAATCCTTTTCCCAGCTATTCGAACTCAAGCCTGTTAGGGCTACAACTTCTATTCTCGATCAAAGAGTCTAATCCTAGTCCAGACAGGCTTCGCCTCGTCTGCATTCGATTCTAAGCCAGGCTACCATTTTCCTTATTATTTAATAATTTCTAATCTTGGTCCGGAAGATAAATATCCAAACTGAATTCAGACAAATCGGTTACATCCTAATTCTGACGAGACTAGGGCTCCGGCCGGAGCCTTTCCCAAGGCGGGTCTTTTAATGCCAGCGCATATTTTTTAGTGTTGTTATCTGTTTTCCTAAGGGGTATGAGTATATGTGAAACCCGAGGATAACGCGCTAACATTACCGGCAGCATCAGTTGTTTTGGCGGTAAATGTTGTTGTTGATGATGATATAACTGTTACCGTCGCCGTAGCAACACCTCCCGCCGAGATAGTTGTCGTGGCAACCGGCGATCCCGTTCCGGCAGCATTATTATATACCAGTAGGGTGCTTCCTGCCTCTCCGGTAAAACTTAAGGTTGGGGTAAGAGAGTTGCCAGGACTTGTTGGAGTGGAGGAGGTAATAATTGGAGCAGCTGGGGCGATATTGTCGTGTGTATATGAGAATGAGGGAGAGCAAGCACTTAAATTGCCGGCAGCATCGATTGCTGTTGCTGTAAAAAAAGTTGTAGAATTAGAGTTAGCTGTTACGGTAACTGCAGCTGAACCACCTGAAACAACCCCTGAAGAAAGAACACTTCCAGCACAACTACTGCCTGCGTAAATTCTGATTATAGAACCAGATTCACCAGATAAGGTAATGGTGGGGGTCGTAGAGGTTTTGCTTGGACTTGAAGGCGAAGAACTTATGAAAACGGGTGATGACGGTGCCATAACATCGTGGATATAGGTAAACGTATTCGAACAACTGCTTACATTACCGGCAGCATCAGTTGCTGTTGCTGTTAAAACTGTGGCAGCATTGCTGGTAACTGTGACCGTAATTGACGCGGCACCGCCCGCCGAAACAACCCCCGAACCGATAAAACTTCCGGTACAACCGCTGCCCGAATAAATATTAATAGTAGAACCAACTTCTCCGGTTAAATTAATGTTGGGAGTCGTTGAGGTTCTACTTGGACTTATCGGAGTTGAAGAAGTAATAGTCGGTGCTGATGGCGAAACATTGTCATGAACATAAATAAGCGAATTCGAAATCGAACTCGTGTTTCCAATTCCATCCACCGCTTTTGCAGTAAAAGTCGTTGAGGAATTTGATGTCACAATTACCGGTATCAAGGCATAATAGACGCCTCCTACATTCACATTTGCAATAGCAGAAAAGGCAGGAGAGCCAGTGCCCGTTGAGTTATTAAAGACTTGAATGGTTTTGTTAGCCGGACCGGAAATGGTCAATGTCGGCGTGGTTGAGGTATTGCTTGGACTTGCAGGCGAAGAATATAAAATGGCCGGAGCAGGTAAGCCTACATTCACGGAAATACTGCAAGCCAGAGATCCGATAGATATCTGAAAACTGGCATTGCCCGAGTTGTCCGGTGTGCCTGTAATTGTACATTCCAACGTTCCGCTCCCATTTGCCAGGGTGTCGGATATAAGGTTTGCGGTTAATCCACTCACTCCTGTTGAGGAAATGGCCTGAGAAGCAAAAACTCCTCCGTTCCCGCCTGAGTAGGATATAGTGCAACTGACGCCTGAAGCGGGTGTGCCCATCAGTAAATTTCCGGTTACGATAACCGAATTGCAGTTGAGTCCTGAAAGCGTAGCTAATGGCAAGACTCTTGTCCCGCACCATTCGTGCCAGCTGCCGCCATAATAATAGTTTGGACAACCTGAACTGGTGTTGAAAATCATCAGTCCCTCGGCAGGATTACTGATTGAATCCCGTTCAATAACAGTCATGCGAGGTGGGAGGAATCCTTTGGAAGGCGAAGAGAGTTCCAACAATGCAGATGGGTTGGGGGTGGAGGTTCCTATACCCATTCCTCCACCCGTATTATTTTGAGGGATCTGAGAAAAGGAGTTGAGAGAAACAAATAGAAGCAAGAGAAAATAAAGTATTCCCGACTTTGGAGCATCAATATATTGTTTCATCAGACCAGGTTTTCATTTATTGTATCTTTCAAATGTATTGAAAATAAGTATTTTCATTTAGAAATTTCTTCTCTATCTCTATAGCCGGCAATTCCACCATTGTATTGAAGAAGACCAGAAAAACTGCGCCCAATGCCTTGACAATATTGTCTTTATACATTGAGCAATTGGGGGGGTAAGACTTCCCTATATTAAGTGAGTTCAAAATTCTATTGATACAATTTTGGATCCCCGAAATTTAGGATTATCACCGAGGCAGGAAAAATGTATCTCGGGCAGTTGCTTTACAACGGCAACATGTAATATTATTTTATCAGCAAAAAGTCCTCTAACCGGCGATATTACTATCCAATACTTGTCGTGGTAGTAGCTAGTATCTTATTCCGAAATCAGTTGACTCGGAATTAGTGGATAAGTCAACAAGAGTCATCTCTGCACAATAGCAAAAATCAAACATTGAACTATTGAATCGAAAAACGCCGGAACCTTTTCTAACGCCATCTCCCCGGTACCCAGCAATATCCATGACGGCTATGTTTCCAGTGTCCGTTTTTCCAATGACGATGTTTTCCTTTGGGCTTTGCCCAATAGCCCGGTACAAGGACATAGGCGCCACGGTTCCAGCGCCACTCAGGTCCGATCCAGATCGCACCGTGGAAGGGTGCACGCCCCGGAGGATTCACCGCCGTACCTATAGGAAAGTCAAGTCGAACACTTACGCGTTGTGCTTCTGCAGATGAAGAATGGAAATAAATGCAAACGGAAATGGTCAGAAGAAAAAATATCTTTTTCATGTGATTTTTTTTCTTGGACTGGGTCAAGCGTTTAAGGTTTAAGGTCTAAAGTTTATTGTTAGTGATTTTCCACGAACATGTAAAGATTAAGACTCAGAATATTATTATCGCAACTTTAAACTATAAACTAAAAACTATGAACTTTTAAAATGTCGCCTTCATCGCATCGATGCGTCCCCAGCCTTTGGTGCTGCTTTTGGTAGGATAATTGCTGGAGGAGGAAATGAGCCTGCTCAATACCTGGTCACGTGTCCAGGAAGGATATTTGCTCCAAACCAGTGCAGCCATTCCGGCGGTGGTTGCGGTTGCTACAGATGATCCGCCTACATTTCCCGGCGTATTGCTGCTCATGGCGAGGGTAATGGGTGAGGAGGTGCCTCCCCCTGTCTTTTCCATCACCACGGTAAAGTCTATCTGGCTGCCTTCATGGCATGAACTGCAGCGGTTGACTAGATCCGTCTTGACTCCGGTTACGGCATTGACCTCGGTCATGGTAGCAGGGAATACAACTCCTGTCCAGCTGGTAGCACTGGTGGAAGTGCCGCCGGCACAAAAAATCAACTTCCCTTTTTTGTAGGCATATTTTACCGCATCTGAAATCTGTGTCACACTGCCTACTCTTCCCATGCTCATGCTTATGACTCTCACATCCGTTCTGTTCCCTGCATTCACAAAGGCATCAGCTACTCCTTTTATCTCCCGACTTTCATCGAGATACACATCCGCTGCGGCTCTGCAGCCGATGAGATTGGCATTGTAAGCTACGCCCACGGCATTGCCATCGATTCCTCTTGGTGCCAGACAAGCTCCTGCCATGGCGGTACCATGTCCGCAACCGTCAGCCGGTGTTTCCGGAGAGCCGGTTGGAATGCCCAACAGGGTAGTCTGAGGAAGGGTGACAATTTTTTCAACGGTTCTTCCGGATGATGAACCTTGATTGAATGCGCTTCCCAGATTATCCTGATCCGGACTGGTGCCTGTATCAATGATGAAAACCTTGATGCCGCTGCCGGTGGATCTTGTCCAGGCATTGACGATGTTGTGATAAGGATAATTCCAGGAAGCCTTGCAGTCCGGCAGCTGGGCGGTATAATCCAGCGTAGCCTGCAAACCGTAATTAGGGGTATTGCTTCCGCAGCCGCTGCTGCTTTGCACGGCATTGTCAACAGGCATGGGTGCAGGCTCATAAGCCATCGGCTCTGCATATCGCACGAGAGTATGGGAGAGGAGTTTTCGCAGCGTCTCCGGATTTTTGATGCGTACATTCATTACCGGTAGTACATTCTCCTGATAGACGATGAGTTGTTCTTTTTTAAGAGAGGCGTCTGTTTTCATCTCTTCCCGGTAAATAAGATCCAGCAATTCATTTTTTACTGCCATCCACTCTGCAGACTGAATATCAATTTCATGCAAATGCTCCTCCACGTCCTTCATGGCAGGGGTGCGATAGCCCAGGCTCAGCACCTGGTCTTTTTGCTGCAGGGCGCTCCAGCGGATATCAAAGGGAGCAGAAGACCATTCAAACTGATCAGTTTCTTTTAATTGTTTGAATATGTATGCGTCAATCTCTGCAGGAGTTTTCAATTGCACAGGTTCCTGAATGTCGGTATCAATGTTATCTTTCCGGCACGAGGACAGAAAAACTAACAAAGCGGCTGCAAAAAAGATATTTTTCATATTACAGGTTTTGTTTGAAAAGGCCTTGGAAAGATTTTGGCATTCCAAGGATGGAAGCTTAAAAATAAATATAAAAAATGCCATTTGAAACTGAATAATCTTAATTCATCTAATCCTATGATTATGAATTGATATTTAGACGTGAATAAGAACCGACGCCAGTGAATTGGGAATTTTTACTGATGTCTTTTAAGACAGATAATGTTCAGGAAATTAACTAATGCCATGTGATACAAAGGTTCAAATCGTTTCGCGGGTCTAATGAGTTTCACAGCCCCGAGTTTTATTGACCCTTATTACACAACTATAAACCTTGAACTTACCGGGAGATGTGGAATGTACTGGACTCGAACCAGTGACCCTCACGTTGTCGACGTGATGCTCTAAACCAACTGAGCTAACATTCCGATGCTGCAAATCTACTGATTACCGTTGTTAAAAAAACAAGACGGCCCGTAGTTTTTCTCAATGCCTGCCTAGGCAGGCTCCCTACCTTGCTGCAAATCCGCACAATGAAAACAAGATTAATCACCTTATCATTGGTTTGTCCGCTATTCTTATCCTCCTGTATGAAGTACATGTATGGCATACATAAGTCGGCGCCCGTTTCCGATTCCCAAATCATCCGTGATGCGCAAAAGTTGAGGATACCCGCCAATCGTTTGTATGAACTCGATAGCTTGCAGCTGCTTAGGATTTACCGCCTGCAGCAACTCGGTTATTCAAATGCTGCCAAACAGCTTCACCAGCCTTTGCAGGTGATGTATTTCGATGAGGAGGGCAGGCTGCTTTCCCAGCACCTCAACTGTCATGCCGTTTCCTTTCCGGATCTGAGATGGAATCGCCATCATTCCTTCCTGCAGTTCCCTCCCCCGGGCAATAGTTCTGCGGATAGAATCCTGACGCTTCCACTTCTCCAACAAATGCTAAGGCCTTTATTTTGCGCGGATACCGGTCATTCAAAAGGATCCCGCTATCATGTGGTGCTATTTTGGAATAAATTTATGGGAAGGCAAAGCAAGAGGCTGGTCCGACTTGTACAGCGAAATGCGGCTTTTCATGCCGATAACAAGATTGCAATCTATTATGTCAATAACGATAACTACCACTCGCTCAAAGGCCTCCTGCAATTGCAGCCTGAGATGCTTAGCAGTATCGACAGTGTGATTCTGCAATCATCATCCATACAAGGGACAGATCCTGCCGTCATACTCAGATAGGGAAGGTTATTTGCTTCGATAGTACTTTCAGTGCCGACAACACCGCCTCTGCGGTTTTGGATAGATCTTGAATCTTTTTTTCCTGCTTTTCACTACCTTTGCAGCCGCGGTGGATTTGTTTATTGTTCAGCCGCTTAGCCTGCCTGTAAATGAACTAATAAACGAAAGCAAATCCCTCCGGATTTTCCCCTTCGTTTCATTTTACGGGCCAGCAACTAACGGATCAATATCATTGTCAATGCAGGACATTCGATCATTATTGGAAAAACGTATACTTGTCATCGATGGGGCCATGGGTACCATGATCCAGCAGCATCGACTGACTGAAGTTGATTTCAGGGGAGACCGTTTCCGTGACTGGCCGCGCGAAGTAAAGGGTAACAATGATTTGCTCAGCATTACCCGCCCTGACATCATTACCGGCATTCACAAGGAGTATCTTGCCGCCGGCGCAGACATCATTGAAACCAACACTTTCAGCAGCACGTCCATTGCGCAGGCAGATTATGAAATGCAGGAATTGGCCTATGAATTGAATGTAGCCGCCGCAACATGTGCCAGAGCGGCAGCCGATGCATTCAATGCAAAGGATCCGGAAAAGCCCCGCTTCGTAGCAGGTGCTATCGGTCCTCTGAATAAAACCCTTTCCTTATCTCCTGATGTCAACAACCCCGGCTACCGTGCGGTCAGTTTTGATGAAGTAGTTGCCGCTTACACGGAACAGATCCGAGGACTAATTGACGGCGGGGTAGATATTCTGTTGATTGAGACCATTTTCGATACGCTCAATGCCAAGGCGGCCATATTCGCCATCATGGAATATTATCGTCATCATCCCGGTTTAAAGCCGCTGCCATTGATGATTTCCGGGACTATCACGGATTCCAGCGGCAGGACCCTCAGCGGACAGACGCTGGAGGCCTTCTATATATCGGTTAGGCATGCGCGTCCTTTGAGTATCGGACTCAATTGCGCGCTGGGAGCGAGGGAAATGAGGTCTCATGTGGAAGAGCTGGCGTCTATTGCTTCCTGTTATACCTCCGCCTATCCTAATGCCGGGCTCCCCAATTCATTCGGGGAATATGACGAGCAACCTGCCGATACGGCCGCTATCATTGAAGAGTGGGCGAAGGAAGGATTGTTGAATATTGTAGGCGGCTGTTGCGGTACCACGCCGGCACACATCCGTAAAATAGCTGAAACGGTGGCGAAATATCCTCCTAGATCACTGCCGGTAAGCGTAGTAGAAATTTCACCATCTGCCTGATATGAGTGAGCCAGTGACCATACATCCATTTTTAAGATTGAGCGGGCTGGAGCCGCTTGTTATAAGACCTGAAACCAATTTCGTGAATGTAGGGGAGCGTACCAATGTCACGGGCAGTAAGAAGTTCGCCAGGCTGGTCAAAGAGGGAAATTATGAGGAGGCGCTTTCCGTAGCTCGTCAGCAGGTGGAAAACGGGGCCCAGGTGCTGGATGTCAACATGGACGATGCGTTGCTCGACGGAAAGCAGGCTATGATCACTTTTCTCAATCTGCTGCAGGCAGAGCCCGATATCGCCCGTATTCCCATCATGATCGACAGCAGCAAGTTTGAGATCATTGAAGCAGGACTGAAATGCGTACAAGGCAAGTGCATCGTGAACTCCATATCACTCAAGGAGGGCGAGGCAAAATTCATCAATGAGGCCAAGACCTGCCTTGCTTTCGGCGCGGCCGTCGTGGTGATGGCATTCGACGAGCGGGGGCAGGCTGATACGAAAAAGCGTAAGGTGGAGATCTGCGAGCGTGCTTTTAAAATCTTGACGGAACAGGTAGGCTACGCTCCCGAGGACATCATTTTCGACCCTAATATCTTCGCAGTCGCCACGGGTATCGAAGAGCATAATAATTATGCGGTGGATTTCATTGAAGCCACCCGCGAGATCAAAAATAAAATGCCACTGGCCAAGGTGAGCGGCGGTGTGAGTAATGTGTCGTTTTCCTTTCGTGGCAACGACCATGTGCGTGAGGCTATCCACTCGGTATTTCTTTATCATGTGGTGGCGGCAGGTATGGACATGGGCATCGTGAATGCCGGCCAGCTCGTAGTTTATGATGAGATAGAGCCGGAGCTGAGGGTCCTTTGCGAAGATGTTTTGCTGAATCGTAATAACGAAAACAACGAGGCTACCGAAAAGTTGATCCGTTTCGCGGAAACGGTAAAAAGCAAGGGTAAGGATATTGTAAAGGATGAAAGCTGGCGCAAGGAGCCCGTGGAAAAAAGGCTGGCCCATGCGCTGATCAATGGGATTACGGATCATATAGATGCTGATACGGAGGAGGCCAGGCAAAAATATCCTGCTCCGTTGGATGTGATCGAGGGTCCTTTGATGGATGGCATGAATTTCGTAGGAGATCTCTTTGGTAGCGGTAAAATGTTTTTGCCCCAGGTGGTGAAGAGCGCTCGTGTGATGAAGAAGGCGGTGGCGGTACTCACTCCTTTTATCGAAGCGGAAAAGGAGTTGAAGCGCCTCAATGCCGGAGATGCCAGCGGAAGCTCGCAAGCCCCTCGCATCCTGCTCGCCACCGTAAAAGGTGATGTGCACGATATTGGAAAGAACATAGTGGGTGTGGTTCTGGGTTGCAACGGGTATGATATTATCGATCTCGGTGTGATGGTGCCTGCCGAAAAAATCCTGGATACCGCGGAAAAAGAAGGGGTGGACATGATCGGACTGAGCGGTCTCATCACTCCATCGCTGGACGAGATGGTGCATATCGCAAGAGAGATGAAGCGTAGGAATATGGACATTCCCTTACTGATTGGAGGAGCCACCACCTCTAAAATGCATACTGCGGTGAAGATTGCGCCGGAATTTGAGCATGGCGTCATCCATGTGCTGGATGCCAGTCGCAGTGTAACCGTTGCCGGTAGTTTGTTGAGTCGTGACCAAAAGCCCGGCTTCCTTCAAACCATTTCCAACGAGTATCAGAAGCTGCGTGATGATTTCGGCAGCAAGCGCACTGCCAAGCAACTGATTGACTATGCCACAGCGAAGCGAAATCCTGCCGCCATTCAGTGGAGCGGATATCGGCCGCCAGCCCCTGCCATGACCGGCATTAAAGTTTTTCATGACTATCCACTGGAAGAAATAGCCAACTATATTGATTGGCAACCGTTTTTCATCACCTGGGAAATGCATGGAAAATTTCCTGCGATCCTGGAGGATGAACTGATTGGCGCTGAAGCTACCAAGTTATACAATGACGCGAAGGCAATGCTGGAAAAGATTATCCGTGAACGCTGGCTAAAGGCCAATGGCGTCATGGGTATCTGGCCCGCCATAAAAACGGATACCGATTCGGTGCAAGTGCAGGCCGCGGGTAAGAATATCAGTCTTGAATTTTTACGGCAGCAATTGCGAAAGGCAGAGGGAGAGCCCAATCTTTCACTGGCCGATTTTATCCATCCCGATCAGCCTGACCACATCGGTGCTTTTTCTGTCAGCATCGGCGGATTGGAACCGCATATCGCAGCGTTTCAGCAAAATCATGATGATTACAGCAAGATCATGCTGCAGGCATTGGCCGACAGGTTGGCAGAGGCTTTTGCAGAATTGTTGCATGCCCGCACGCGCAAGGAATTCTGGGGCTACGCCTCAGATGAATCTGCAGATCTTACATCCATGATTCGTGAAGAATATCAGGGTATCCGTCCTGCTCCGGGATATCCTGCCTGCCCCGACCACACTGAAAAAATAAAATTATTTGATTTACTGGGAGGCGAGGAGTCGACTACCATTCGTCTGACCGAATCCCTGGCCATGCATCCGGCATCTTCTGTTTGCGGCTGGTATTTTGCGCATCCCCAAAGCAAATATTTCGGTTTGGGTAAAATAAAGGAAGATCAACTGGAAGATTATGCCCGCCGGAAAAACATGCCGCTGGACGAGATGAGAAAATGGCTTAGTCCTGTATTGGAATAAATCAGTGTACGTCTGCGGACCTCAATCTAACTCATTATCAATCATAATGATGGGCTTTACAGCAAAAACTGTGCTAATTCCGATAATTACCGTTTCTCCATTGTAATTTTGCGACTGCGAATTGTCTCATTTCTTTTTTAATAAATCATGGCACTGCGTCAGTCCCTGCAACAAAAACTACTGCAAAAGTTGTCTCCGCAGCAGATTCAATTGATGAAGCTGTTGCAGGTGCCTACAGCCTTGTTGGAGGAGCGCATCAAAGAGGAACTGGAAGACAACCCCGCGCTGGAACAAACCGATGAGGATTACAAGGATGATCTGGAGCCCAGGGATGAGTTCGCGGATGCAGGGGATGATGACGGAGAGCAGGAGCCGGTGGATGAGTTTGATCCGGTAGACATTTCTGAATATGTGCATGAGGATGATGACGAACCGGGTGATTATCGGTTAAGGGATGAAAATTATCCGGAAGCGGCGGAAGAGGGAAAGGTAATTCCCAGGAAGGTGGAAGTGTCTTTCAATGAAATGATGTTGCATCAGCTAGGCATGCTGGATCTTTCCTCGCAAGAGAAAAAAATCGCTGAGCAGATTATCGGTAGCCTGGATGATGACGGTTATCTGAGAAGGGAGCTGTCTTCCATCATTGACGATCTTGCCTTTCGTCAGAATATTGAAACAGATGAGCAAGAAGTGAATGCGCTCATCACGCAGATCCAGCAATTCGACCCTCCGGGTGTATGCGCTCGGGATTTGAGAGAATGTCTGTTGTTGCAGCTTAAACGCAAACATCGGCAGGGGGAAAATGTGAAACTGGCCATCAGGGTGCTGGAAAAATATTTTGAGGAATTCATCAAGAAGCATTACGAAAAAATACAACGCGGCCTGGAAATCAGGGATGAGCAGTTGCGAAAGGCCATACAGCAGATCACCAGACTCAATCCGAAGCCGGGCGGGTCGGTGACAGATGATAATCCTGCCGAGCAATATGTGATACCTGATTTCTTCATCTTGAACAACAACGGCAAGTTGGAACTTTCCCTGAATAGCAGGAACGCCCCCGATTTACGAATCAGCGAAGGGTACAGGGAAATGTTGAAGGATTATGAGCGGGGAAGCAAGAAGGATAAGCGTCAGAAAGAAGCGGTTCTCTTTATCAAACAAAAGATCGACTCGGCTAAATGGTTCATTGATGCCATCAAACAAAGGCAACTCACCTTATTGCATACCATGGAGGCCATTATGGAAATTCAGCATGATTTTTTTCTCAGTGGCGATCAGGCAGATCTGAAACCCATGATCCTGAAGGACATCGCGGAAAAGACAAGCCTGGATATCTCCACCGTGAGTCGCGTGGCCAATTCAAAATTCGTACAAACTGAATTCGGGACTTTTCGCCTGAAATTCTTTTTCAGTGAGAGTCTGCAGACTGAAAGCGGGGAAGAAGTAAGCACCAGAGAGGTGAAAAAAATATTATCCGATCTTATTTCGGAAGAAAGCAAACAGCAGCCACTGAGCGATGAGCGACTGACAGAATTATTGCAGGAAAAAGGATATAACATCGCACGGCGCACCGTGGCCAAGTATCGGGAACAATTGAATATTCCGGTTGCCAGGCTGCGAAAATCCCTGTAAAATTCATGACCACAGAAAGAACGTTAGACATCGCCGCACCAAGGCTCAATTTTTTTGAAAAAGTTTACGCTTTTTTCTTCGCAGTGCTTTTTCATCCTGTTTTCATTTCCCTTTATGCGGCAGCTTTTCTCATCTACCTGCATCCTTCCGCCTTCGTCGGATATTCCCCTGCCGACAAAAGGCAGGTTATGCTGATTGTGATGATGAATGCCGTGTTTTATCCCTTGTTGACCGTTATTTTACTTCGTTCTCTCGGCTTCATAGATTCCATTTTGCTCAAGACACAAAAAGACAGGATTATTCCGCTCATCGCCTGTGGTATCTTTTACTTCTGGACTTATACCGTATTTCATGAACAGGAGCGATTCTATTGGTTGCTGCAGTCTTTTTTTCTGGGTATTTTTCTGGCTGCCTCCGGTGCATTGCTTGCCAATATTTACGCCAAAATAAGCCTGCATGCCACCGGAATGGGCGGCTGGTTGGGTTTTTTTCTGGTTATCATGGCGGAAAGGTCCATGCTCATGACCTGGCCCCTATTGGCTGTGATATTGTTAACAGGTCTGGTATGCTCTTCCAGATTGCTGACATCCGACCATAAAGCCGGTGATTTGATACTGGGTCTGCTGCTTGGGCTAGTATCGCAGGCAGTAGCCGCAGCCGTCGTTTCCTGAAAAAGAAAAAACCCCGTTGAATCGGGGCCTTTCCTTGTCCTGTAGAGCCTAACAAAAAATTATTCTGTTGTAGATTGTTGTGTTTCCGACTTCCGCCGGGCTGTTGGTATTTGCTGGCCTACAGTACTATAAGCGTATAAAGCTGATTTTTATTGCGTTAGGGGGGATAAAAAACAAAGTTAGGAATTAAAAAAAAATATAATAAGACAGTGTCAGCAAGGGCTGAATAAGTGAAAAGGTAAAGCGGAAAATCAGGGTAATAAATTGATGTTGGCCGTTTCCTCAGGATGAAAGACACATTTTACCATGAACAGCCCGTCGTTATCTCCCGTCCACATGTGGTAGCCGCCGGGAACAATGGGGCCGGTATTGATGGTGGAATCCTGGGATATCAAGTGATGATTTTCATTAGAACGGTTAAGGAAAATAAGATTGTTGCCGCTGGAAAGACTGATGGTATTGGGGCTGATGCTTCGGTTATTGATAATAAAATACTGGCCAGGCAACTGTCCGCCCCCTTCATCATAGGTACGGTCATCCTTTTGGCAAGCCGAAAGGAATGTCAGCAACAGCAGGGGCAATGACTTGAATCCTGAAGACATTCCGGAAAATTAATCAATATCGGCGAATTCGAATAGAATCAGTATGGTGGATAAATAAATTAAGTCAGCGGACATGCTACCCAATTTTTTTGAGCGAGAATGAAAGTAAATTTGTGTCTATGTCCCAATATCTACAAGGTCTTAATGAGTCGCAGCTGAAGGCTGTTTTACATAAAGACGGCCCCATCATGATCATCGCGGGCGCCGGAAGCGGAAAAACAAAGGTTCTTACCACCCGTATCATTCATCTGATGGCGGCCCATGATGTGGATGCCTTCAACATTCTCGCGTTGACTTTCACCAATAAGGCGGCAGCGGAAATGAAAGAGAGGGTGGCCCATATCCTGGGTAACAATGCCAGGAACCTTTATATCGGGACCTTTCACTCCGTGTTTGCGAGAGTTTTGAGGGCTGAGGCGCCCAAACTGGGGTATCCCTCCGATTTTACCATTTATGACGCCGATGATACCAAGAGTGTGATCAAGACGGTGCTTAAAGAACTGAATCTGGATGACAAGGTCTATAAGCCCAATACTGTGTACAAACGCATCTCTGATGCCAAGAACAGCTTGGTAGGTCCTGCGGAATATGCAATGGACAAATTTCTGGTGCAGGAAGATGCCAGGGCCAACAGGCCGGCAATGGCGGAAATTTATGATGCCTATACCCGCAGATGTTTTAAGAACGGAGCCATGGACTTTGATGATCTGTTGTTCAAAATGTACATTTTGCTCACGAATTTTCCGGAATCCCTCAGCAAATACCAGCAGAAATTCCGTTACATATTGATCGATGAGTATCAGGATACCAATCCTGCCCAGTATGAGGTGATCAAGTTGCTGGGTGCCATGCATGAGAATGTCTGTGTGGTAGGCGATGATGCACAGAGCATCTATAGTTTCCGTGGCGCCACCATTCAGAATATCCTTCAATTTCAAAAGGACTATGACGATGTGGAAGTAGTGAAACTGGAGCAGAATTACAGGAGTACAAAAACCATTCTTTCAGTGGCCAATGAGGTTATTGCCAATAACCGCGACCAGATTCCCAAGACCTTGTTTACCGATAATACCCAAGGGGAGAAGATCAGGTTGATAAGGACCATGACGGACAATGATGAAGGTCGTATTGTGGCGGATACTATCCAGGAATTCAGGCTACGTGAGCATTTTCAGAACGGCGATTTTGCTATTTTGTACAGAACAAATGCGCAGAGCCGCAGTTTTGAGGAAGCGCTCAGGAGAATGGGCATTCCCTATAGGATATATGGAGGGTTGAGTTTCTATCAGCGCAAGGAAGTCAAGGATTTTCTGGCCTATCTGAGGATTACCGTGAACCCCAGGGATGAAGAGGCCTTGAAGCGAATTGTCAATTATCCTGTTAGAGGAATTGGCAAGACCACACAGGACAAAGCGGTGTTGCTTGCCAACGAGAACAATATCAGCTTATGGGAAGTGCTGACCAGGGCTGCGCAATTCGGTTTCAGGGCGGGTACGCTGGAGGCGATTGAAGGTTTTGTGAATTCGGTGAAAATGTATCAGAGCGAGCTGTCAAAGAAGAATGCCTTTGACCTTGCCATGATTATCGGAAAGAGTTCCGGTGTTGTAAAAGAGTTGTTTAATGACAAATCAGCAGAGGGCCTGGCAAGATATGAGAACGTACAAGAGTTGCTGAATTCCATCAAGGAGTTCATTGAAACACCTGACAATCTGGAGAGTGGGGAGGTGGGAGACAAGAGTTTGGGGGCCTACCTTCAGCAGATTGCTCTTTTGACGGATGCGGATGACAGCAAGGAGGAGGAGAATGTGGTGCGCTTGATGACTATCCATGCCGCCAAGGGTTTGGAGTTTCCCGTGGTATTTGTCGGAGGACTGGAGGAAAATCTCTTTCCCAATGCCATGAGCATCAATTCTAGGGAGGAGCTTGAAGAGGAGAGGAGATTATTTTATGTGGCAGTTACCCGTGCCAAGCACAAATTGATTCTGACTTATGCCAATACCCGATACCGCTTCGGACAGCTGCAGCAGAATGATCCCAGTCGTTTTGTGGATGAGATGCCGCAGGAACATATTGACAGGAGTTATGCCGGCAACAGTGCCCGGCAGCCATCTTCGTCCGGCGGCTGGTCCTCTGGTTCCGCATTTGAGCGCATGCAGAGAGGATTCGCCTCCGCGCCCACACCTCCCAAGCAGTCCTATTCTGTAGCCCCCGCAAGGCCTGCATTAAAAGAGCATGTGCCTTCCGAAAATTTTGTCGCCAGCGATCTCAGGGATCTTCAGGCCGGACAGCGTGTGGAGCACCAGAAGTTCGGTTTTGGCAAAATCGCCCGTCTGGAGGGGGCATCCCATAATCCGATAGCAACCATTGATTTCGACCAGAACGGACAGAAAAAGATCATGTTGAATTATGCCCGGTTGAGGATAGTGGACTAAAACAGCCCTCCAAAGGGTTGAGTGATCAAATTTAACCAAGTCTTACGTCAGGATAGAGCACGTTATGACCTCATTGGATTAATTTTGCATCGTAAAGAAAGAAAAATGATTAAGACCGGAAATCCCATCATCAGCATTTATACCGAGATGACTCCCAACCCGGAGACCATGAAGTTTGTGGCCAATAAGTTGCTATATCCCGGGAAGAGCATTGATTTTCCCGATGAGTCCAGCGCGGCCCCGTCTCCTTTGGCACAGGAGTTGTTTTCCTTTCCTTTCATTCGTTCGGTATTCATCGCCAGTAATTTTGTAACGCTGACCAAGAATACGGAAAGCAGTGACTGGCAGGATATCATACCCACCATACGGCAGTTTCTGAAAGAGTATCTTGAAAGTGGTAAACTGGTCATCAATGAAGAGGAGGTGTCCAGGATCAAGGTGGAAGGCAGCAATGAAATTTCCGCGGATGATAATGACATTGTAAAAAGGATCAAGGAGCTTTTGGAGAACTATGTCAAACCGGCCGTTGAGATGGACGGAGGAGCCATTCAATTCAGGAGCTACGAGAACGGAAAGGTGAATCTGATGTTGCAGGGCAGTTGTAGCGGTTGTCCTTCTTCCATGATTACCCTCAAAGCGGGTATCGAAGGAATGATGAAGCGAATGATACCCGAGGTGAAGGAAGTAGTGGCGGAAGCGGAGTGATTTCAACAAATAATATCGTCGAGGCATCTGAAAAGATGCTTTTTTTATTTCTGTAAACGGTCATGGCGGAGTCCTTCATTCAATATTGGTCCGGATTGTTTTCAAATACGGGATGGGTCGAATACCTCGCGGTATTGGCCGGCATACTTAGTGTATTCTTATCCGTTAGAGAATCCGTTTGGTTGTATCCCGTAGGCCTGTTCAATACCTGCCTGTATGTCTATATAAGCCTTCAGGCCCATTTGCCGGGGGAGGCACTGGTCAATTCCTATTATACCATCATGAGCCTGGCCGGTTGGTATGCCTGGTCCAGGAAAGGCGAAGCGGATGTTCCGTTATTGAAAATCTCTTTCTCAACACGCAGGCAAGTACAACGGCAGGTACTTTTTTTCCTGACGGTGTATGGAATCTTGTTTGTCGCCTTGCAGTTTTCAAAAGAATCCTTTTTTCCGGGAGCCATTCCCTGGGCGGATGCGCTTGCGAGCGGTGCCGCATTTACGGCCATGTGGCTCATGAATCAAAAGAAAATCGAATGCTGGTACTGGTGGATTCTCACCAATCTCGTTTCGATTCCGCTCTATGCTGCCAAGGGATTGGCCTTGACAGGTATCTATTATTTCATTCTGCTGCTAATGGCCATATCCGGTTGGCAAGCCTGGAACAAAACGTTACAATCACATGAAAGATAACCCGATTAGAATTTCCATCATCGGGCCCGAGTGCAGCGGAAAAACCACCCTGGCAGATCAACTCGCATCCCATTTTGACGCGAAACTCGTTTCGGAGTACGCCAGAACTTATTTGGAACAAAAGGGAGCGCCTGCATCTTATGAGGACCTGTACCAAATTGCCATAGGTCAGCATGAACTGGAGAACCAAGCGGAGAAGGCCGCTTTGGCGAAAGCGCAAGGAAGTGTCATTATTTCAGATACCGACTTGCAGGTAGTCAGGATATGGAGTGAGATCGCTTTTGAAAAATGTGACAATCGCATCTTATCCATGCTCGCTGCGGCAAGGAGAGATATTTATTTATTGACTTATCCTGATCTTGTTTGGGTGGCGGATGGACAAAGGGAATACCCGGATGAAAAAGACAGGCTGCGGATTTTTCATCATTACCTTGACAGCATGGTGGGGCAGCAGTCTTTTTTTGAAATCATCAAAGGTCAAGGTACATTGAGATTGGAAACGGCCATCATCGCCATAAACCGAGTTATTTCAGCAAGGCTTCCACATCAGGATCCTGCCTGAGATTCTGCATCTGCCTTTTCACGAAAGCCGTTCTTTTTGCAACAAAGGAGGACTGCGGCTTCACTTTCCATTTTATCGGATTTGGCAGGCAGGCTGCTACGGAGGCGGCCTCCGTCATGGTAAGCTTACTCGCATCCTTTCCGAAATAAAACTTAGACGCTGCCTGAATGCCGTAAATTCCCTCTCCCATTTCAGCCACATTGAGATAAACCTCCAGGATTCTTTTTTTCCCCCAGACTTTTTCTATCAGGAAAGTGAAATATACTTCAAGCCCTTTTCTGAAAAAGCCTCCTCCTTGCCAGAGGAATACGTTCTTGGCCGTTTGCTGACTGATGGTGCTGGCGCCTCTCCTGCGCTCCGGATTTTTCTTGTTGTATTTGATCGCCCGCTTGATACTCTTGATGTCAAACCCGTTGTGATCGGGGAATAACTGATCTTCCGCGGCTATCACGGCGAGTTTTATGTTGGTTCCCATCTCGTCGCCATCCACATAGTCCCTTTGCAATCCTTCACCGCGCAGCAAACTTGCCATCTGGGTGATGGTCAATGGCGGGTCCACCCATTTGGTGATCAGCAGGTAGGCCAGGTGCGATATCAGTAAAAAAAGGAAGATCTTTTTCAGCAGTCTTTTCAATTTCATTCCGTTTATGATTGTTCTATCAGGAAGTTGTTCGCATCATTTTGATAGTGCCGATGATCAGCGCCAGGCCGAAGAGGAGGAACATGGTGCCTGCAAGCCTGTTGATGATGCTGATATTCCTGTCGGTGAGATTCCTTCTGATCTTCCCTGCGAGATTTACCTTGAAGATGTCCGATGTCATGCTGATGGCGAGGCAAAGGGAAAAGGTCGCAATGCGTTCGTTCATGCTAAATGCATTGGTGATCGTCTTGGTGGCTGCGGCGAACCAAAGCGCTATCACTCCCGGATTGAGCAGATTCATCAACAGGCCGGTTATGAAAAGTTTTGCATGGGTGGCCGCACCTATTCTGATGCCGCTGTCAATCTCATCTCTTGAATGATACTTCTTGAAAAAAAGATAAAAAACACCAAGGCCCATCAGAAATCCGCCTCCTGTCAATCCGATAAGATTCTTATGTACGATCAGGGTTTTCAGCAATCCTCCGAAAAGGTTGGCGGTCACCACCCAAATGATGTCACTGATCCAGATGCCTGCCACAAAATAATAGGCGCTGACCTTCCCGTAGGAGATTCGAAGTTTGAGTATGGTGAAAATGGCGGGGCCAAGCGAGAAGACCAGTGCCAGTCCCAGTAAAATGCCAGATATGATCGCATCCGTCATCGCGTTGTTTACATCTTGTTTTTAAAGATTGATGTTTTGCTCCCTTAAAAAGGATTTCCATTCCTCCAGACTCTTTCCTTTTAGCACTCGCGGAAATTTATGCTGACCTCCCACTTTTCCTTTCGACGACATGAAATCCATAAAGGTATTCTCCTTGAGCACAATCACTTCAATTGACTTCAGCGCATGCTTTCTTTCCACTTCATAATCATCATTCAAAGATTTCAGAGAATCGTCTATGCAGTCTCTGAGCAAACCGGCATCCACAAGGTCATCAGTGCCCACATACCAGATATGTCCGAAAAAATTTCCGTCGGGCACTCCGGTGACGGTGAATTCCGGAATGGAAATATTGAATTTCTCCGCCGCCATTTCAATTGCCTTGTTCATGTTGTCCACACTGAGGTGTTCTCCGACAAGGCTGAGGAAGTGACGGGTGCGCCCGGTAATGATGATTTCATTTCTTTCCCTGTCCACCAGCCTTACCGTATCGCCGATAAGATACCTCCAGGTACCGGCATTTGTGCTGATGAGCAGCGCGTAGTCCTTGTTTTCCTGAATCTCGTGTATCATGAAAGCCTCCGGATCGTCTACAATGTTGCCTTCGGCATCAAAATTCTGTTCGTCAAAAGGGACGAACTCGAAAAAAATGTTGTTGTTAAGCACCAGCTGCATGCCGGTCGCTTCCTGTCTGCTTTGATAGGCAAGAAATCCTTCGCTGGCGAGATAGGTTTCAATGAAAGTCACCGGCTTGCCGAATAGTTTTTCAAAACTTTTCCGATAGGGTTCCATCGCCACTCCGCCATGAACGTAGAAGCCTAGGTTAGGCCACAGTTCATGGATATTATTCAATTCATATCGTTCAATGATTTTTTCCAGGCACAGTTGAAGCCAGGCGGGTACTCCCACAATGAAGCCTATATCCCAATCCGGTGCTTTCTCCACGATCTCATTCAGTTTGACAGACCAGTCCCGCTCCCTGGCGATTTTTTTCCCGGGCTTGTAAAGACCCAGACCGGTAAACCAGAAGGGAATATTCTTCTGTTGAATTCCGCTCAGGTCGCCGCAATAGTAAGTAGGGCCTTTTTGCAATTGGGTGCTGCCTCCGAGCATCAGCCAGCCTTTTCCGATGGAACTGGTAGGGATGTTATCGTATCTGGTGAGACTGAGCAATTGCCTGATGCTGGTGAGGGTATTGCCTCTGATCAGTTCCCGGGTGATGGGAATATACTTGCTGGAAGACTCACTGGTGCCGCTGCTGAGCGCGAAATACTTGATGATGCCCGGCCAGCAGACATCGGGTGCCCCTTCCAGTGATTTATGCCACCAGTCGTTGAAAATCCTGTTGTAGTCGTAGGCCGGAACCGACTGCTGGAATTTTTTTCCGGGATGCTTGCTGAGCAAGATCTCGTCAAAATGATATTCCTGTCCGAATTCCGTGAACCGTGCTTTGCGGAGCAGCTTTTTCAATACCCTAAGTTGCTGCCTGCGCGGATCGCTGCCACGAAGTTGCAGTGCACGGGAAAGTGACTTGGGTAATTTGATGTCTATCAGCGCCATGGGGGTATTGCCTCGCAAATATAATCCTTTGCCATGCTACCTCATAGTCATTGGATGCTAAAATTGACTCCCCGCCATCACCCATTTCATTGGCAAGAAATAACTAAGTTTGCGACTCAAAACAATCTTTCATGAAGAAATTTCTTTTTTCTTTTGTGCTTTGCACAAGCATGCTTGCCTCAAAGGCTGATGAGGGTATGTGGCTGCCTATGTTATTGGGTCAGCAGGTGTATGATGACATGGTCAAAAAAGGACTCAAGCTGACCAGGGAGCAACTCTATTCGATTAACAAATCCTCCATCAAGGATGCCATCATCATTTTCGGTGGCGGTTGTACCGGAGAGATAGTGAGTAACCAGGGGCTTATTTTCACCAACCATCATTGCGGCTATGGAGCCATTGCTGCCGCCAGCTCAGTTGAAAACAACTATCTGCGCGACGGATTCTATGCGCGCAACTTCAATGAGGAGATTCAAACCAAGCTCACCGTGCAGTTTCTTGACAGGATCGAGGATGTGACCGCACAGGTGGAGGAGGGCCTTAAAGGCCTCAGCTGGGAGGAGAGAGTGAAGAAATTACCCGAAGTCTATAAATCCATCACCGATAAAATGGCCGATAAAGAGAATGGACTAGCAGGTCGCATTTACAGTATGTTCAAGGATAACCAATATCTGATGTACGTATACAGGACTTACAAAGATGTAAGGCTGGTGGGAACACCTCCTGAAAGCGTTGGAAAATTCGGCGGCGATACCGATAACTGGGAGTGGCCACGTCATACAGGTGATTATTCCATTTTCAGGGTATACATGGCGAAAGACGGCAAGCCCGCTGAATTCAACAAGGAAAACGTACCCATGAAGCCAAAGCATTTTCTGCCGGTAAGCTTAAAAGGCATCAAGGACGGTGACTTTGCCATGATTTATGGATATCCGGGAAGCACCAATCGTTATGAGACCAGCCATGGCGTTAAGCTGAAGAATGATATTGAAAATCCTTCTTTGGTCAGACTCAGGGATATCAGGCTCAAGTTCATGCTGGAGCAGATGGTGAAGGATCCGGCTGTGAAAATCAAACTTGCATCCGACTATGCGAGCATTGCCAATTACTGGAAGTTTTTTGACGGAGAGACCAAGCAGTTGCTCAAGTTCAAAACTTACGAAGAAAAGCAGGCTTATGAGGAAAAATTCATCAAATGGGCCAAGGGCAAGCCTGACTATGAGAATATTTTTGAAGAGTACGCCAAAAACTATGCGGCCTGGACTCCCTATGCCAAAACAAGACAGTATCTGAGGGAGGGCATCCTTGGTTCACCGCTTGCAGCTTATGCCTCTTCGCTGGTATCGCTGGAAACCGCATTGACCAAAGCGGGTGCGCTGGATTTGGATATCAGGAAGGCGGCTGATGCAGCGGATGCAGCAAGAAAATCGTATCTGGCAGCCGCCGATTTTTACAGCGACAGGAAGATCATGGCATTGGTGACCATGATGTACTATCAGGATATTGATAAAGGCCAGCATCCGCAAGGTTTTTATGAGAAGCTGAAAGAAGGATACGGAAGTTTGTCAGAGGAGGCCACCTATCGCAAATGGGCCAATGATGTCTTTGACAAGACGATGATTCTTGACAGTGTTCGCTGGAAGGCATTCATTTCCAATCCTGATGCCAATATCCTGCAGGCGGATCCTGCTTTTGAATTTGCCAGCATGTTCGCCAAGAACTACAGCAGCAAATATGCTCCCTTGTTCACTGCGTTCATGAACAAGAATAACGAGTTGGGAAGAAAATACATGAAGGGTATCATGGAGATGAATCCGGCCGCGGTGAAGAAAATGTATCCTGATGCCAACTTCAGCATGCGTGTCAGTTATGGAAATGTGAAGAGCTATGATCCCCGTGACGGGGTTCACTACGATTACGTGACCACCAGCAAGGGTTTGCTTGAAAAGTACAAAGCCGGAGATTATGAGTTCGATCTGCCAACCAAGCAAGTCGAGTTATTGAAGAAGCGCGATTTCGGCCAGTATGCCGACAAGAACAAGAAGGACCTGGTGATCGGGTTCATCACCACCAATGATATTACCGGCGGTAACAGCGGTAGTCCTGTCATTGACGGGCAGGGCAATCTGATCGGTCTGGCTTTTGACGGAAATTACGAGGCGTTAAGTCACAAAATCGCTTTTGACAAGAATCTCAACAGGACGATTTGTGTGGATGTGCGTTATGTGTTGTGGTGTATCGAGAAGCTGGGCGGAGCCACGAATCTCATCAAGGAATTGAAGCTGGTCAGGTAATTCTGCAACAAGTCATTTATCTGATGCCCCGCGCCGAAGGCGCGGGGTTATTTTTTTCTGTTCAACCTGATGACAGGATTGTTTTCCATATCACCCATGAATCTTATTTCAACACGGCTTTTACCATCTTTGATTACCAGGATACCGGTATTGGGAGGATAGGCGCCCAGGTTTTCGGCGTACATCGTCAGCAGCAGGGAGTCCTTTGCAGCCGGTATTTGTATTTTTCTTTCAATCGCCTGAGTCCTCAATTGCTCCTTTGCAATGATCAACTGATCGTTCAGCAATACCGAAATCGTATCACCATCCACCGTTCCGTTATCGTAAAATTTAAGGTCAACGCTGTCGCCGCTGAATGAGAACTCATGAATCAGAAGTGGTTTTCGAAGCGATATCTGCTCGGCTGCAGTCATTATTCTCATATCGGAATTCTTTTCCGATTCAAGAGTGGTTCTTCCCTTTTTTTCAGTGATCCCTTCACCTTTCATTTGTTTATCAGCGTTAGTGTAGGCGCCCTTAATATCTGATTTTTCCCGATCTCCGGAATCGACTTTTGAGTTTGATTTCTCTTTGGAAGAATTCGCTTCCGGATCAGTCGACTTCGACCTGGTTTTAGCGCCGGATCCTGTTATTTTTTCCATGCTTTCGACGTCGGCAGAATTGACAGCGGGGTTATCCTTCAATTCTTTCATTTTCTCCCGACTTCCAAAGGCAAGGAATTCTCCTTTTTCTGAAGCGAGCTTGAGTAGCTGTAACCGGGCCATCAGGGCGGAGCCTTGAACAGCCTCGGCTTTTTGCAGATAAATCCTGCCGGAATAGGAGGTCTTGTCGCGCATGTCCAGCGATCTTGTCCGGTAATAACCATTGAATTCAGGCTTCATGGAGCCGCTATCCAGCTTCAATGATGCGGTCAGTATGATTCTCTTTCCCGGTGTACTGAAGTTATTGAACACAAGTTCACCGTCTTCGAAAAGGTATTTTTCTTTCTTTTTCCTGATTTCCGCTTCTTTGATGCCTATATTTTCCACACCATCCACCAGGAGGCTGGTCATGGAGTATCCGGTGAACTCTTCCTCTGATTGGCGGATCATCAATTCAAATGGCATATCTGTTCCGTTCACTTCCATATAGCCCTTCCAAATCCCGGAGAGATCCTGACAGCAAACTGCCAGTGGCATGATAAGTAAGAGTGTCAATAGTGTTCGCATACCTTAAAAATAAGCCTATGTGTGATGGCCTGTTAGTTAATAAATCTTAAAAAAAAGACTTCCCACTGCAATAAGCGGAAGGGAATGCCGTTATTGTACTGTTTTTAATTAATGAATCAGGGTCCTCCTGATTTACCTCTGAAGCCTGTACGCCAACAGGCTTCTTTTTTATTTCCTAATTTAGCAGGGTGAAGAAACAGGGGAAATATGTCAAACAGGCAGCATGGCTTCTTTTGTTGCTTTCTCTCGTCGCTTTCACTCCTTCCGTCTATCTCCATGATTTGTTCGCTGATCATGATGACCATGCTGTTGTATGCGGTCATGCTGTACATCATCAAACTGCTTGTGTTTATGAGGATCTGCCCGATTGCGGGGTGGATCAAACCGTGGTGCACGAATCCGTGTTGCTGCCACTTCATGAGGCGAGACAGATTACCCGAATTCACTTTGTATTAACCTGTTTTCCTGAAGTATCTTATTATAATGTTTACCGCGGCTTCTGCTTGTCGCATCGCGGTCCGCCTGTAGGATGATTGATTTAGTGCGCATTAATTCATCTTAAAATCAAATACAGGCTATGGTATCAATCATCAACAAGGCCGGCAGGTTGGCCTTATGTCTATTTTCATTCTACGTCAATCATGCAGTCTCTCAAAAGCTTACGATTTCCGGCCGTGTGTCAGACTCCCTCAGTGGAAAGCCCCTGCCGGGAGCTACGGTCACTCTTACCGAACTGCGTCGCAGCAGCATATGTGGCGAAAGCGGCGATTTTTATTTCAAGGATGTTTCCAGGGGACATTTCATCATTGAGGTCACCTGTTCCGGTTATGCAGGCAAAGTGGAACATCTAGATCTCGCGCAGTCAGAAAAAAATCTACTGATTCGTTTACTCCCGACTGTTATCGAGGGTGAGACGGTGGTGGTAACGGCCGTAGGATCGCCTACGTCCTATCGCAAGGCACCTGTCAGTCTCATCAAGGTGTCAAAGACCGATCTTCTTCAGTCGGCATCCACCAATCTCATAGATGCTTTGAGTCGACAGCCCGGTATCAGTCAGCTGACTACCGGACCTGCCATTTCTAAGCCCTTTATCAGGGGACTAGGATATAATCGACTCGTGCTTATTCATGACGGAATCCGTCAGGAGGGTCAGCAGTGGGGAGATGAGCATGGAATCGAAATAGACCAAAACAATGTGCAGCAGGTAGAAATCGTGAAGGGGCCGGCCTCCATCATGTACGGAAGCGATGCCCTGGCAGGTGTTATCAATGTGAGCAGTCAGCAGACCATTCCTCGAAACAGCTTTAAGGGAAATTTGCTCTCGGGGTATATGACCAATAATCGGCAACAGAATTTCCATGGGAATTTACAGGCGGATCATGGAGGCCTCCAATTTTCAGCGGCGATGACGGTCAAACGGGCAGCTGATTATCAAAATAGGCGTGACGGCTATGTTTATAATTCAAAATTCAGAGAAGATAATCTCGCTTTCATGGCAGGCATCAACAGGTCTTGGGGATTTTCGCACTGGCAATTCAGTTCATTCAATCAGCTTGCCGGGGTGGTAGAAGGTGAGCGGGATGACCAAGGACGGTTTATCAAGCCTTTGCCGGGGGGAGAGGATACGGCTGCTTCAGACAATGATTTTTTGAGCACCAGGCCCGGGTTGCCTTATCAGCATATCCGGCATCAAAGAATAATTTCGGATAATCATTTCAGGGTCGGGGCCGGCAGGATTTCCCTGGTGACAGGCTGGCAAAATAACCGTCGGTTGGAATACGGAGATCCGGATCAACCGGAAACACCGGAACTGGAATTCGGACTCACCAGCTATAATTATCGAGTTTCCTATCATCTGCCGGATCGTCGCGGGTGGAATCATACCTGGGGCATCAACGGTATGCAGCAGCGCAACAGGATAGGTGGCGAGGAATTTCTCATTCCGGAATATGATCTGACGGATTTCGGTGCTTACTATTTCACACAAGGAGCCATAGGGAAATTCAATTTCAGCGGTGGATTGCGGTGGGATGGAAGGGCCCTGCAATCGAGGGAGCTGCTCTCCGAAGGAGAAAAAAAGTTCAATGCTTTTGATCGTCGTTTTTCAAATTATAGTTTCAGCGCCGGGTTCAGTTATTTGCCGGACAGGGTATGGACACTGAAGGCCAATTTCGCAAGAGGATTCAGGGCTCCCAATATTCCTGAGCTGGCTTCCAATGGAGCCCATGAAGGTACCAACAGGTTTGAGTACGGCGAAATCAATCTCAAGCCCGAGGTTTCCCATCAGTTTGACCTAGGGATTGAGGCTGCGACCGATCATCTGTTGTTTGGATTTTCCGGTTTCGTGAATTCCATCAGTGATTTCATTTATTATTCCAGATTGCGCGGAAGTGACGGAGGAGATTCCGTAATCGTGGTTGATGACGAGGAATTGCAAGCATTCCGATTCAATCAGCAAAACGCCCTACTCGCTGGCTTTGAATGTAAGCTTGATTTGCATCCTCATCCTTTTGACTGGCTTCATCTCGAAACCGGATTTTCTTGGGTAAGAGGTCTGTTTCAAAACGAAGTGGAGGGAGTGAGGAATCTTCCCTTGATTCCCGCACCACGGCTTCAACTCGAATTAAGGGCTGAGTTGGCTAAAGATGGCAGAAAAATCAGAAACCTCTCTGTTTTCACCGAATACGATCATAGCTTCTCTCAGAAGAAAGCGTTCACCGCTTTTAACACCGAAACGATCACTCCCGGATTTGGAATTATCAACAGTGGGTTCCATTTTGACTGGATGCGCGGGGAACAAAAGCTGCTACAATTTTATTTCACCGCACTCAATTGCGGCGACCAAGTTTACCAGAATCACCTGAGTCGACTCAAGTATGCGGCCCCGAATCCGGTAAATGGTGAAAGAGGGGTATTTAATATGGGAAGAAATTTTAATTTGAAGCTCAATATACCCCTTCAATTTTCATTTAAATAGCATAATTATTTGACAGTCATATACTTATTATGAATATAAGTCTTTATTCGTATTAAATATTCTTTAACAAATTCTTGGTATTTAATTGGTCTAACCCTAACTTCATAAAAGTTTTCTAAGGGTACGGATTAATTACGGGGCAGAATTTCTATTCAGCCCTTTTTTTATTTAATCAGCTTTCATCTTTGGCTCAAGTATTCATTTCGGCAACTATGTTGTCGTTAATTTTGGCAAAATATCATGTACATGAAGAAGAACTTTTCTGTCCTAATCGGTCTCCTCATCACCATTGCATCTTTCGCTCAAGATCCATCAAAGTTCAATCTCAGCGCGAGGGAATTTGCAAATGCCATCCAGGCACCATCTTCACCCACGGTGATTGATGTACGAACTCCGGAAGAATTTGAATCAGGTCATATTGAAAGGGCGTTGAATTATGACTGGAGGGGAAAGCAATTCAACAAGCAGATTGAAGGGCTGGATAGGAAGCAGGCGGTTTATGTGTATTGCATGTCCGGAGGAAGAAGCGCCTCTGCGGCGCAAAAGATGAGGGAGGAGGGTTTTGAAAAAGTGTATGAGTTGAAGGGAGGGATATTACAATGGAGATCTGAGTCACTTCCTGAGGTGGTCGCTAAGCCGGCATCAAAAGGGATGACCCAGGAGGATTTCGACAAGTTGCTGGATAATCCCAAGATCGTATTGGTTGACTTCTATGCCGAGTGGTGCGGTCCTTGTAAAAAAATGAAGCCATATCTGGACGAAATCGCCCGTGATATGGCTGATAGGGTGGAGGTTGTGAGAATTGATGTCGATAAGAACCGATCTCTTGCCAAGGCCATGCGAATCGACGCCATCCCGGTGCTGCAAGTCTATCGCAACAAGAAAATCCGTTGGGCAGAAACCGGGTTTGTCGAAAAATCAGAAGTGCTTAAGCATCTTAAATAACTCTTACCGGAGTTCGAGGCAGCCTCAGGGAATATGGAATCCGGAGAAAACGCAAGCTGCAACGATCATCAAATCTATTATAATTGTCAGCAGAAAAACAGGAATAGTGATTTTCGCCGGCAGGGCGGCGAGATTCACGATCAGCACGGCCACCATGGATAACATGGTAATCAGCATTAAAAAAGGATTGGCACCTGCTGCTCCCACCGCCAAAAATGTTAACGGGGTGATCACGCAACCATGACCTCCCAGTCCGAGGCCTGTCCATAACAATCTGTTCTCCTCTTGTGACTCGCACCAGTTCAAGAATTTGCTGAATAAACCGACACCTTCATTTTTTACTGATATCGGATGGCTGAATGGTTGATTGATAACTGTAGACATAACGAATGATTTAGGGTACAAATGTTTCAATAAATATATCGCCGACAAATGATCCGGATAAGTCATTCGGATGACAATGATCAGGAATTGATTTGTAGCGTCAATTAAGACATGTAACTCCCGAATAGGCTATTCAGCCGAACTGAAAATACTAGAGCCTTCGTTCAGCGAGGTGCTGCCGGTAGCTCCAAGTTGAGGTAAATAATGGGTAGAATTGAGATCAATACAGCAGATTGCTGAGTTTCTCAAGATTGTTGACAATGATTTTGCCGTTTTTGATATCTATGTTTTTTTCAGCTTTGAAATCACTGAGTGTGCGAATAAGCGATTCGGTAGCCGTTCCTACATATTGGGCGATATCTTCTCTGGATATCTCGATAGGATTTTTCTGCTCTTCCAGATTGAACTTGGACATGATATCGACTAAGGCTTTGGCTACTCTTTTTCTCAGGGAGCTGTAAGCAAGGTTCAGCAGCCTCTCTTCTTTTTCCTTCACGTTATGGGACATGATCCGTATGAATTTAGCCGCTATGCTGATATCGGAATAAATCATTTGAAGAAAGTCCTCCCTCGGTATCTGCATGATGTCAGACTCCTCCAGAATGCCGGCACTGTCGTCATAATTCAAATCATCAATCAGTGCATTATAGCCTATAAAGTCCCCATCGCTGTATAAATTGGTGATGTATTCCTTGCCCTCGTCATTGGACTTGTAACATTTCACTTTTCCCTTGATGAGATAATAGAGAAAACGCGGTCTGCGCCCCTCCATGTACAAGGATTGTTTCTTGGAGTAGGTTTGCACCTCATATTGTTCAGCCAGTTTTTCCACCAATCCGGTGTTTTTGACATCGCTAAGGAATTGAGTCAATCCCTTTTGGGTGGGTGAATATTGTTGCTCCAGGATGGCAGACTTCTTCAGTCTTACTTCCACTGCATTCAGCAATTCTATTTCCTCGAATGGTTTGGTGATGAAATCATCGGCACCCATCTCCATACCTTTTCTGAAATCGCTTCTTTCTGTTTTGGCGGTAAGGAATATGAATGGGATTCCCGCCGTATCCGGATTTTTCCGAAGCAGGTGCAACACACCGTAGCCATCGAGCTCGGGCATCATGATGTCGCAAACGATAAGGGAGGGGATTTCTTTGGAGGCAATCTCCACGCCTTGCTTTCCGTTTTCTGCGGTCAGTGTCTTGAATCCTGCCAGATCCAGAATCTCGGCTGTGTTTTCCCGTATGTCCGCGTTGTCATCAATGACCAGAATAGTTTTGCTCATAAGTTACGTTTTAGTTAGTGGTACCATAAAGTTAATCTTTGTACCTTTTCCAAGCTCACTTTCGAGGCCGATGGTTCCTCCCAGCAGTTCGATATATCTTTTCACTATATGGAGGCCCAGACCGGTACCCTGAATGTTGAAAGCGTTCTTTGCCCTGAAAAATGTGCTGAACAGATGTTCCTGATCTTCCGGGGAAATACCGATTCCCTGGTCTTTCACTGAAATCTCCAGTTGATCATTCTCACAGCGGCTTTCAATTATTATAGGTTTATTTTCAGGCGAAAACTTGGCTGCATTTGAAATCAGGTTGATAAGGATATTCTTGATCAGCATCTTATCCGAACAAATTTCCTCCTGTCCCCGGTGAAGGTATTCTACCTGCTGACCTTCCTTCATTTGTGCTGTCATTTCGTATGTGATGTCCTGAATCAGCTCTTTGATATTGAATTGATCTTTTTTAGCTGCGATCTTGCCTTCATCCAGTTTGCCGAGGGATAGAAAATCCTCCAATAGGGAGTTGAGGTGCCTTACGGAGTCTTTTATTTTCTCAATATGCCTGTCCCTTTTAAGTTGGTCTTCACCGGAAGTGTATTTGGTCAGCAAGGAAGCGGAGGAAAGTACCGTACTCAGGGGCGTCCTGAACTCATGAGAGGCCATGGCCACAAACCTTCCTTTGATTTCATTCAGCTGCCTTTCCTTATCCAGTGCCTCACTGAGCTCCTCCTGCGATTGCTCCAGTTTTTGAAGCGCTTCTTTCAGAATGGTGGTTCTTTCTTCCACTTTCGCCTCCAGTTCTGCGTTGAGTCTTCTCATTTCACTGGTTACCAGCTCCAGCTGCATCTGCTGGCTGATCATGTTATTTTCAATCTCCTTTCTACGGCTGATATCGATAATAAAGGCGATTACAAAGTTTTCGCCGTCACGGTTGTAATGACTCAGACTGATTTCTACCGGGAATTCGGAACCATCTTTTTTTCTGGCTTTCAGATCTCGTCCGATTCCCATAACCCTGTTACCAGGCTTCTCATGGAATTTTTCCCTTAAACGAACATGTGATTTCCTGATATTGTCCGGTATCAGGGCCTCAATCCTGTTTCCCTCCAATTCCGCCGAGGAATATTCGAACATGCGACATGCCGATGGGTTGACCATCAGAATGTTCCCTGTCTTGTCGGTTACAATCAGACCTTCGGTTGTATTTTCGAAAAGCGCGTTAAGATCAATGGTGACGGCAGACATCAAACTTATTTCTACAAACTTAATTCATGTTTCAATTGCGCAACAGGTCCGTTTCTATTTCAGCTGCTTTGGGCAAAAGAATTTTGGTTTCCAGGTACTTATGATTCGTCAGGTCATTATTCAACTCCTCGAGTTGCTTGTAGATGACCTGCATTTTAGGGCAGGCGTTTTCCGGATGCCGGAAATTATTCGTCAGGACTGACAACTCAGATAAAAGATTTTCTATCAGGGTATTGTCTGATTCCAGTTTATTGAGTGGTTTGCTAAGTGTTCGTACAAAAAGTTGTCCATAAGGTTCCTTGTTGCCATGAATAGCTTCGATTTGTTTGATGTAAGGGAAGATGATATCTTCTTCCTGCAGGTTGTGCTGGTGAATGGTTTCAAATAGTTCTCTGAAGCTGTCCAGGATATCTTTGAAAAAAGGAAATTTTTTCCGGTGGCTGTCATAGAAGCCAAGGATGGTTGCTTCCAGTTCAGGCAGTGTTATTTCCAGATATCCGTGATGCACATGGATGATATAGTCAATCAGGAAGCTCAGTTTCCATTCTTTGAAGGGAATCCGGTTGGAAATGGTGAGTGTTCTGGTAGCGAGCTTCAGTTCTTCAATCAGGCCTTCCATTTCAATGGAAGCATTGCGGCAGGCGGTTTCCAGACTGTTATTGCCACCGCAGCAATAGCTGATGCCGTGGCGTTTGAAGACCGCCGCAGCTTTATAATTTTCCTTTACGATCTCGGTGACCGTTTTTTCGCTAAGGGGTTTCATGAAACAGGTACCGGATTTGTAAGAAGGGCAGAGGCGGGTTGGTCATTTTCCCGCAGTGCCGGGAGTGTTTCGTACCATTGGTTATTTTCCTTGTTGATGAGTTGGCCTACGTTAGTTTCAGTCAATACGCGGATGATTTCCTTTCGGATTGCGCTGGATTGCTCATGCAAGGGACAAGGATTGCTGCCGTCGCAATGCTTTGCCTTCAGGGCGCAGGCATGGAGATTGGGCAGCGCTTTTGTAGGGGATACCAGCGAAAGCAGGGGCATTTGAAGGGATTTCTCATTGAGTGCAAAGCCACCGAATGGACCTTTGTTTGAATGCAGGATACCCTCTTTGGTCAAGGCTTTCAGCACTTTGCTCAGAAAATGCCTGGGGATGCCCAGTTCTTTGGAGATCTCCTCCGCCTGTACATACGTCCTGTCTCCCTGTCGTGAGGACAAATACATCATGCTTCTTACGGCGTAGCCGAATGATTTGGAAAATACCATGGCAGAATCAGGCAAATGCGAAGTTATCGAGGATGACCCCGGTGCCGACATGACTAAAATCAGTTTTTTGACTGATTGAGATCATTTAGCAAAATCGGCGATAGCATGCTTTACACTAATGATGACTGGCCATGATGGAGATAACTGTCAGGGTAGGGGGAGAGTGATTGTGCCTTCGGGATTTACTCCGATTATTAAGATGATTCATAACATGTCCGTGAAAAACCTCATTAAAAAAGAGAAAATCCTCAGACAAATAGGGTCAAAATCACCAATTTTTGCCTGTAAAACCTGGCAAAATCGCCTATGGTACACAAAAGCGTTATTGTCTGCGTGATTTAGTCCGATTACTTTTGAAATAATTAACCCTCATGAACAAACGAAACAAAACAACAGCTGGGAAGAAGTTGGTTAAGAAGGTTCCAGGTCGATCGGGTGGCTCAGACAAACACAACTCCAAACCTGACTATACCCTGTTAAGTCAACGTGAGCGTGAGATTCTGATTAGTTTGGCCAACGGGTCTTTGTACAAGGAGATCGCCATTGAATGTGCCATATCCATAGATACTGTCAAGAAGCATTGTAAAAATATTTATAAAAAACTCGAAGCCCGCAATCGTACCGAAGCCATCCAAAAGTCGGGCGCCTTCGATATTTCCTTCAAAAAGATGAAATAATTTCTCGCTCTGAAATTTCTCGCCAATTTTTTTATTGAAAATCAATTGATTACGGGGGTGCGATTCAAATTAGTTTGAATGATTGATTTCTGTCCAGCGTATTAGCCCTACCTTTGCACTCCCGATTTGGGGAGGGTCCGGGATAGCGGACCGTCATTTTGATAACCGCCCGCAAGGGTAAAAATTTTATTTCATGAGCAAATTGCATTTTACTACAAAGCATGCGAATGAGGCTACCGTCAAGCGCAACTGGTATGTTGTGGATGGTACTAATCAAACCGTCGGCCGCATGTGTTCCAAAATCGCCGCCGTTCTTCGTGGCAAGAACAAGGCTTATTACAGTCCGCATGTCGATTGCGGAGATTTTATCATTGTCATCAATGCGGACAAGGTTGTTTTCACCGGAAACAAGATGGAGGAGAAGGAATACCTTACTTTCAGCGGTTATCCCGGCGGTCAGAAAGCGGAAACGGCGAAGAATCTGCTCAGCAGGCGTCCTGAGGCCGTAATTGAGCGTGCAGTGAAAGGGATGCTTCCGAAAAACAGATTGGGTCGTAAGATGTTCAAAAAGCTTTTTGTTTATGCAGGAGCTGATTACAAGCAGACGGCACAAAAACCTACTCCACTTTCATTCAATTAATAACCTTAATCTCTCATTTAATACATGGAAAAGCAAAAAAATGCAATTGGGCGCCGTAAAGAAGCGGTAACCCGTATTTTCCTTTCCAAGGGTGACGGTAAGATTACCGTGAACGGAAAGGACTATAAGACTTATTTCCCTCTCGTTTATCTGCAGAATCAAATCGAGGCCCCACTTAAGACTGTTCAGGTAGCAGACAAATTCGACATCGTGGTGAATGCCGCCGGTGGAGGTGTCAAAGGACAGGCCGAGGCTGCCAAGCTGGGTATCGCCCGCGCACTTTTGGAGATCAGCGCAGAGTATCGTCCGGCATTGAAGGCCGCAGGATTGCTGCGCCGCGATCCCAGGGCTGTTGAGCGTAAGAAATCAGGTCGCAAGAAGGCCCGTAGAAGCTTCCAGTTCAGCAAGCGTTAATCGCAATTTATCAAACAGATCCTATTTATCTATTATTAATACAATAAGATGGAAAATAATACTTCCTTACAACAGCAATTACTCGAAGCAGGGGTGCATTTCGGTCACCTTAAGAAGAAGTGGAATCCCAAAATGCTTCCTTACATCTTCGCCGAGAAGAAAGGTATCCATATCATCGATTTGAACAAGACGGTGGAGGGGCTTCAGGAGGCTGCTTCAGCTCTCAAGTCCATCGCACGCAGCGGTAAGAAGATCATGTTCGTGGCTACCAAGAAGCAGGCGAAGGAAATCGTGCAGGAATGTGCGAAGCGCGTGAACATGCCCTATGTCACTGAGCGTTGGCTGGGAGGCATGCTCACCAATTTCAATACCGTCAGAAAGAGCGTGAAGAAAATGCAAAGTATCGAAAAGATGCTTGCCGATGGCAGTGCGGAGAATCTGACCAAGAAGGAGAAACTCACACTTTCTCGTGATAGGGATAAGATGGAAAAGGTATTGGGCGGTATCGCTCAGATCAGCCGGATTCCTGCAGCCTTGTTCATGGTTGACATCGGCCATGAGCATATCGCTTTGGCGGAGGCCCGCAGGCTCAACATCGGTACTTTTGGAATCGTGGATACCAATTGTGATCCCAACAAGGTGGATTTCCCTATTCCCGGTAACGATGATGCTACCAAGTCTATCGCTATCATCGTGAATTATATCACCGCCGCTATCGCTGAAGGATTACAGGAGCGTCAGGCGGACCGTGATGATGATGAGAGTACAGACCAGGAGGAAAATGCAGATTCGCGCGCTTCCCGTTTTGAGGAGACTGCAGAAGCGGGTGAAGACGGCGCTAAGCGCCGGGGTGCTGCTTCCGGTCGCAGAAGAGTTCCTTCTGCAGGAGGAGGGCGCAGGCCTGCCGGTGGAGGAAGCCGATAATTCATTTTTTAATCCTTCAGTTAAACTATCAAATAATGAGTGCAACTATCACTGCAGCAGATATCAATAAATTACGTCAGGCAACGGGAGCGGGTATGCTCGATTGCCGTAAAGCCCTCACCGAAGCGAACGGTGATTTTGAAGCCGCTATTGACTGGCTCAGGAAACAAGGGCAAAAAGTAGCCGCCAAGCGCATGGATCGTGATGCAAAGGAAGGAGTGGTTCTGGCAAAGACCACCACCGATCATAAAGCAGGGATCGTCATCTGTGTCAGCTGCGAAACAGACTTTGTGAGCAAGAACGCTGATTTTGTAAAATTCGCTGAAAGCATCGCTGATGCGGCAGTACAGAATAATGTGAAATCGGCCGAGGAGCTTAATGAAGTACAGATCAATGGTGCGAAAATATCCGACATGATCAACGACAAGTTGGCGTCAATCGGTGAAAAAATCGCCATCTCCAAATTTGAGCGTATAGATGCGCCATATGTGGCAAGTTATATCCATGGTGCCAACAGGATGGGCGTGCTGGTAGGCATGAGCCTGGAAGCCGCCGATGCCGGCAAAGATGTAGCCATGCAAATTGCCGCTATGAACCCTCTTGCCGTGGATGAATCCTCTATTCCAGCGGATGTAGTGGCTCGCGAAAAAGAAATCGCTATCGATCAGGTTAAAGCCGAGGGTAAGCCTGCTGAAATGGCCGAGAAAATCGCCATGGGTAAATTGAACAAATTCTTCAAGGAGAACACCCTGCTGGCTCAGGCCTTCGTGAAGGACGGTAACCAGTCTGTCGGAGACTATCTGAAATCGGTCAGCAAGGACCTTCAGGTCATCTCTTTCAAGCGTGTAGCCCTGGGGTAACCCTAAAATAAAAGTATCTGAAAGCGGAACAAAACTGTTCCGCTTTTTTCATGTCCCTGCGCTAAAAAATATAACTTCGCATCAATTCAGACTTATGCTTCCAAAATATAAACGCGTTCTGCTCAAACTTTCCGGTGAGTCCCTGATGGGTGATAAGAACTTCGGTTTAGACTCTTCCGTGATCGCACAATATGCACAGGATATCAAGCAAATCACCGAGATGGGTGTTCAGGTGGCACTGGTGATCGGCGGCGGTAATATTTATCGTGGCATGAATGAGGCTGAGACGGGAATTGAACGTGCCCAGGGTGATTATATGGGGATGCTGGCCACAGTGATCAACGGAATGGCGCTGCAAAGCGGACTGGAAAAAGCAGGAGTTTATACAAGGCTTCAAAGTGCCATTCAGATGGAACAGATTGCCGAGCCTTATATCAGGCGTCGAGCCATCAGGCATCTTGAAAAAGGCAGGGTAGTGATTTTCGGCGCCGGCACCGGCAATCCATATTTCACTACGGATACCGCAGGATCCCTCCGTGCCATTGAAATCAAGGCGGATATTATTTTGAAAGGAACCAGGGTGGATGGAATCTATACCGCAGATCCAGAAAAGGATAGCTCTGCCAAGAAGTTCGACCGCATCTCATTTTCCGAATGCATTCAAAAAAATCTTCGGGTGATGGATATGACAGCCTTTACCCTATGCATGGAAAATAATCTACCTATCGTGGTTTTTGATATGAACAAGCCCGGAAATCTGTTAAGTGTGGTAACGGGAGAAAAGGTAGGAACGCTCGTCAGCTGACGTCTCTGACAGACTATTTATTTTTCAAATCGAATCTCAGACCCAGGCGTATTCCGCTATTGTGGAATTTCTGCCTCAAGCTGATTTCCTCCCTGTTTGCAGAAGCAAGGTTATATCTGAAATAGGGCTCCGCCAGGAAGTACAAACCGTCTTTCAGAGGGTAGTATAAAGAAAGGGAACCCAGGAAACCTATTCCCATGTTGGTTTTAAACTGATAATCCTGCGAACCCGATCCCGATTTGATGGAAACGACCTTCCCGGAGGTATCTATCATCAGTCCGTTTTGCCAACTGTAAAGATTCATCATGACACCGGCATTAAGATTGGCTTTCCATTTGCCAACATTCATTTCGTAGCCCATCAGAAGCGGGATGTCAATGGTGTGGTAATTATTGTGGCTTTTGATATAGCGACTTGTCCGGGTAGCATAGTTCCCTAAGGTATCACCCGTAGGCCCCAGGATGTATATGATTTGAATGACATTGCCTTGCAGCACAGAGAACCTTTCCACAATATGGCTGAAATTGATACCGGTCTTCACACTCATGCCATTGCCAAAAACTTTGGTGAATCTCGCGCCGGCGCTGTAGGCGAAGCTGATTTCTGTCGCTGATTTTCTCTTATCGATATAGTTGGAGGAGGAGGTGTCGCTATACGAGGTAAAAACCAAGTCAGGACCTGCGTACAGTTCCAGGTATTTGCCGCCTGCCGAAGGCAATTCTCCGGGGCATGGCGGGATACTGTAATTTTTCTTTTGCGGAGATAAAATACTCAGGGAAGGCAGCCTCGTCATCAGCCTTTGAGGAGTGAAATAGAAACGCGTAAATGCCACGTCTGCTGCCTCTCCGTTTTCTGAAATCGGCAAATCCGCATTTTCACCGGTTACGATCGGTCCGGACTCCCTGGATGTCTTATTGGCGGAATTCATCGAGTCATCCGTAAATTCTTCATTTGGAATGATGGAGGATTCACTGATTGTTTTATCAGGATGCTGATTGTGTAATCTTTCAATATTAGCAAAACCCTCATTTGTCTCAGTCGACTTGATCCTGTTTGCAAACGCCTCTTTTGAAATCTTTTCTTTTGAAAGGTAGTTTCGGCGAACATCAGCAACAGCACTTGCTTTTTCAAAGACTCGGTTGCCTTTGAATTTGGAGGTATTTGTGGGCGATAACTCTTTATTTCCGGGAGAGGGCTCTTTGATTTCTTCGCTGGATCCTACATCATCGCTTGCCAATTCTGAAGTTTCTTTGCCGGAGCTGCCGACAGCGGCTTCTTTGGAGGAGGAATTCATAGCGGAGAGCGCTTTTTGGGAGGATGTAGTTTTTTCAGCAAAGGTTTCTTCCTCATCATATCCAACGTATCTGAATAAGCCCAGTGTAAGCAGCAGCAAAGAAAGAGAAACATACTTCATGCGACCCTCCAGGAAGAACCAAAAGAAAGCCCTTTTCTTTTTGCGCTCCTCGATATTTTTCCAAATATGCGCAGGAACCTCCGGCTCGTAGCCGGTCAGCTTATTCTTGACATATTCTTCAAATGATCTCATCGCAATTCTGCTTCTGAATTTCTAAAATTTGTTTTTGCAGCATCATTCTGGCTTTTACCAACTGACTTCTGCTGGTACCCGGCTGGATGTTCAGCATTTCGGCTATTTCATTATGTTGAAATCCCTCCATCACATAAAGATTGAATACCAGCCGATATCCTTCCGGCAAGTCCTGAATCATTTTCAATAGCTCTTTTTCGCCCAGTTGAGAGTATACCGTCTCATCCATACTTATTTCAAGCTGTCCGATCTTATCCGAATCGGTCACTTCCTGACGATACCGGGAGACTGAATATTTTTTCAGTGCCGTATTCACCGCGATTCTTTTCATCCAGCCCTCGAAGGAACCTTCTTTTTTGAACTGGCTTATCTTGTCAAAAATCTTAATAAAGGCATCCTGGAGTATGTCCTCTGCATCACCCCGGTTCCGGGCATAGCGGAGGCATACGCCGAAAAGCCTTCCGGCGTAAAGGTCAAAAAGCTGCTTTTGGCACTTTGCTTCTTTCCTAATGCAACCTGATATGAGTTCATCTTCAGTCACAGTGCACCGGATTCAAAGGATAGATACTTGCCAGGACCATTTGGCTGCCTGAAATAGCGAAAATTTCTGTCAAATAACTTAATTTGGGAAAACTCTTTCAAGTTATGATTTCCCGGCCTCATTTACAAAATGCCGAATTGGAGTGGCAGTTGTTGCAGATTCAATTAATTGATTTGGAGAAGGTTATAAAACAGCAGCAAGAGGAAATGGTTTTGTTAAAATTAAGATTGGCAGACCTCGGGTCTCTGAAAAGTGAAATTGAATTGCTGAATCGGATTAACATGACAAGTGGTGAAGTGCCTGAAAGCCTTCCGACAATGGTTGGGGTGGGCGCACCATCGGCTTTGAAAGGCTACCTTCCTGACTATTCGGAAAGACAAGGGGATATGGCCGAAAAGCGAATGCGTACCTTGCAAAACGAGTTGAATTATTTGCTTAACGAGATTACAGAGATGCGGGCTGCCATAAAGAATAAGCAAATTTTGGAATCCAGAGTCTCAGCCCTTCAAAGCGAACTTGAGTTGGCCTCTATGGAACGCGACAATTATCGGTATGAGCTGGAGCTCTTGTTAAAAGAGCATAAACAGGTGTTACATTCCCAGGCGGCTGAATAAGGACTGATTAATTTTGAAGTAAAATATAGACCTATGCGAAATATTTCCCAGATCAGGAAGGAGTATATGATGGAGACTTTGGAGGAGCATCAGGTTGCGGCAAACCCTTTAGAGCAATTTGAAAGATGGTGGGATAATGCTATCAACAGCAGTATTGATGAGATCAATGCCATGACGCTGGCCACGGTCAATGAAAACGGACTTCCGGATGCCCGGGTGGTATTGCTGAAAGGCTACGGGCAAGAGGGTTTTGTGTTTTTTACCAATTACCAGAGCGCCAAAGGGCGTCAGCTGGATGCTCATCCGTATGCTTGTCTGGTTTTTTATTGGAAAGAGCTGGAACGTCAGGTAAGGATTGAAGGGAGAGTGAGCCGAATTTCGGAAAAGGAAAGTGATCATTATTTCTCCTCCAGGCCTGAGGGCAGTAAAATTGGTGCATGGGCGTCACCACAAAGCCAGGTTATTCCTGACAGACATTTTTTGGAGCGCCTGGCGTCGGATGCCGGACATCGGTTTGAGGGGAGGTTCGTCGAGAGGCCAAGGCATTGGGGAGGATACTGCGTTGTGCCTGACAGGGTTGAGTTTTGGCAAGGAAGAGCTAGCCGATTGCATGATCGCATTCGTTACAGCCATGATGAAACAGGACTGTGGAAAATAGAAAGACTCGCTCCTTAGGAGATTATTTCTTGGCAGCAGCTGCGGTTTTTTTACCGGCGGCTTTTTTTACTTTGGCAGGTCTTGATTTTCCGAAACTACCTGCAGATATTTTACCTTTTTTAGATCTGATGTCTCCGCGTCCCATATTTTTTGAGTTTTAATAGTCATAAAAAAGAGGCTATCCGAAAGCAGACAGCCTCTTTCAATTTTTTCAGAGAATTACATCTTGCTCTGCAATTCTTTTCCGGCTTTAAACCTGGCAACTTTCTTGGCCTTGATTTTGATAACAGCTCCTGTTTGAGGATTGCGACCGTTACGGGCAGCTCTCTTGGAAACAGAGAAAGTACCAAATCCTACCAAAGTGACTTTATTACCGCTTTTCAGGGTCTTGGTCACTGCCTCGATGAAAGAATCAAGGCAATCGTTAGCCTGGGTTTTAGTGATGCCGGCATCATCAGCAAGCTTTGCAATCAATTCTGCTTTGTTCATAATGTAGTTTTTGAGTTTTTCAAACTTGAACAAATATAGAGGGTTTTTGATTTTACAAAAAGTTTTTTGAAAAATTTTAAGTCCTAAAAAAACGTTGCAAACTCGCATCCCGTGGCGGTTTTATGAGAAATGTCCACTATAGACCGGGAGGGCGATTCTTCTGAAATCCTCTCTGGTGGCTGATTTCAGCGATCTTCACTCAGAAACCCTTTGCCGATGCGGCTTTCAGCGATGTCTCCGGACTATTTTTGCACATTCAGTTGATAACTTTCATTAATGATCTGAATGCGATGAATTTACCGCCCCAGCGCTCAAGGCCTTTGGCACGCATCGCTGCGGAATAATCATTGAGATAGCGTTCCACCTCTTCTCGGGAATCGGCGAAATATTGCACGGCATAGGTAGGCCCCTCGCTGTCATCAGTATCGAGCAACTGCAAAATCGTGGCATTTAGAAAGCAGCCTGTACCCAGTAGGTCAGGGATGTGTTCATTTTTCAGCCAATCTAGCCATTCGTTTGCAACCTCCTTTTCCACCTTTATGGTGACATTGTAAATTATCATGGCAGTTTCAATTCAGTATATACCGGACAATGGTCGCTGTGTTTGATCTGCGGTAAGATATCCACTTTGGAAATCCTGTCTTTCAGCTCTTCCGAAACATTGATATAATCTATTCTCCAGCCTTTGTTTTCAAGCCTGACACTGGGGAACCTCATGGACCACCAGCTATAGTGATGGGGATGCTTGTTGAGATGTCTGAAACTGTCAATGAAACCATCTTTCAGAAACCGGTCAAACCAGGCTCTCTCTTCCGGAAGGAAACCGGTGGTGTTCTTATTACCTGCGGGATTGTGAATATCAATCTCGCAATGAGCGATATTGTAATCTCCGCAAACCACCAGTTTTTTTCTTGTCTTTCGCAGGTCTTTGAGATATTGGTGAAATTCGTCCAGCCATAAGTATTTATAGTCCTGTCTTTCGGCTCCACTGGTGCCAGAGGGGAAATAGGCATTTACTATCGTCATATCTCCGAAGTCGGCTCTGATAACACGGCCTTCCGCATCACTCTGTTCAAATCCATTACCATAGAACACTTTGTCCGGAGCTGACTTTGTCAAAATCGCCACCCCGCTGTATCCTTTTTTTTGGGCGCTATACCAGTAACTTTCATAACCGGTGGCATGCAAGTCCTCCAGGTTCACATCTTCAGGTCTGGCCTTCGTTTCCTGAAGGCAAACAATGTCGGCCGGGTCTGAGGACAGCCAGTCAAGCAATCCTTTTTTGATGGCAGCCCTGATGCCATTCACGTTATAGGTAATGATCCTCATTGTCAGTTAAATTGCAAATTACGATGTCGTTCTGCTGTTGCAGCAATAATTTTTGAGTTCAAAATCCTGCTGCCGCAGTTTATTTTCGGATAGAGGGAGGCAGGGCCGGTTGTTTGAAATACTGCAACCGTAGGCTGTCGGTCCATCCGTTAGGGTTCCTCTCGAGTATCTTGCTGCTATAAAAAGCCATGCCATGTAAATTGGGTAGCGACCTGATTTTACGGATCTGTTTGGGCAGTTCATCCTTTTTCCTCCAAGCGGTATTGCTTCCTGCCCGGTAGAGACCGATGCCTATATAGCATTTCTTGCCATAAGTATTTTGATTCCACCAATCCACAATGGTCTCGAAAGGCACCGCTTTGGAGGTGGTTTCCCAATAGATCTGAGGGGCCACATAATCAATCCAGTCGTTTTTAAGCCACAGGAGGATATCGGCATACAGATCATCGTAATTGGTAACGCCTGCCTTGGTTTTGCTGCCTCTCAGCGGATCCCTGTCGCTGTTCCGCCATACGCCGAAGGGGCTGATACCAAATTGGCAACCGGGCCGATATTTGCTGATGGTACGGCTAATCAGTGAAATGATGGAATCCACATTGCTTCTCCTCCAATCGGCCTTGCTGAGAGCGGTGCCGCTTTTCCGGTAAGCGGATTCATCCGGGAATTCCTTTCCTGCTATCTTATAAGGATAGAAATAGTCATCGAAATGAATCGCATCTACCTCATATCTTTTCACAAGGTCTCTGACTATATGTGCGACAAATTTTCTGGTTTCAGCACTGGCGGGGTCGAAATAAAGCTTGTCACCGTATTTTACGAACCATTCAGGGTGTATCCTGGTGATGTGGGTAGGAGCCTGATTGCCTGATTTGATATTGAAAACCGCCCGGTAAGGATTGATCCAGGCATGGAATTCCATTCCTCGCTTATGCGTTTCCGTTATCATGAATTCCAGCGGATCATACCAGGGGCGGGGAGGTAATCCTTGCTTGCCGGTGAACCACTGGCTCCAGGGTTCCAGGGTGGAGTGATAAAGGGCGTCTGCTGCAGGTCTCACCTGCATGATGATGGCATTGATGCCACTCTTCTTGTGCTCATCCAGCAATTTGAGGAAAGATGCTTTTTGGGACTCACTGTCTCGCGCATTGGTATCCGGCCAGTCGATGTTGGTGACAGAGGCTATCCAGACACCTCTGAATTCAGTTTTCGGCTGGGCTTGGGTCGCAATGCCAAGGAGCGTAATAGCCAGGTAAGCAAACCATTTATTTTTCATCTGATCCCCTCATCTTATCTAGTATCTTATTGAGGCCGGAAATTTCTTCTTGTGTTAATTTCCCGGGAATGGCATCTATCTCTTGATCGTATTTCTCCAGTTTTTCCAGCAGTTTCAAACCTTTGGGCGTTATTGAAATGTCTACCAGTCGCTTATCGGTTTCATTGGTATTTTTAGATACCAGCGCCTTCACAAGCAGTCTGTCCACAATACGGCTTGTGTCGCTCATCTTGTCGAGCATACGCTGTCTGATTTGCAAGGTAGACAACGGAGTGCCTGATCCCCTGAGGATACGCAGTATGTTAAATTGTTGACTGGTGATGCCTTCACGTGCGAATACCTGCTTCACTTTCTCATGCATCCAGTTATAGGTATAGGTCAGATTGATGATTGCTTTCTGATATTCATTCCTGAACGCCTTTTGATTGATATCTTTTTCAATTCCCATATGGCAAAACTGAGTACAAAGTTATTGAAATACGACTTAGTAATGCCTTATCCGGACTGATTTTCGCCGGGACGGGCCGCTGCCCTGCTGAATTCCCTGTTGTAAATGCGAATGAGTATGAGCAGATAACTAATCAGCAAGGGGCCGAAGATCAGGCCCATGAAACCGAACATTCCAAGACCTGCGATGACGCCCAGAACGGTTATGATGGGGTGCACATTGAGCATTCTTTTCATGAAGACCATTCTTGCGAGGTAATCAACATTGCCTGTCACAATCAGGCTGTATAGACCCAGGCCGATTGCCATGGCCTCGTGTCCGGAGAGATAGTGCGACAACGTCAGGGGCACCCAAATCAGCATGGTTCCCACGAGGGGAAAAAAGGCAAATACTCCTGTAAAAAACCCCCACATTCCCCAGTCGCCAATACCGAAGATCACATAGCCTATCGTGGCAAAAATTCCCTGTACCAGACTGATGAAAGGTATGCCAAGAGCATTCGCCCGGATGATTTGTCCCGTTTCCGTTGTCAGCTCCTCGATATTTTCACTGTGGAAGGGAAGCAGTTTTTTCACAAAGACGCCGGCTTCCTTACCATTCATGAGCAGGAAATAGTAAAGAAAAAACATCATGATCAGATTGGCGATCAGATTCATCGAACTGTTCAGGAAGGCCGGGATTCCTGAGGAGATCTTGTTGGCAAGGGCATCCATATTCTCCTGCGTCAGCAGACTATATCCAAGCGATTTACTGATCCGCTCCGCAACCAACTGAAATTGTTTAAGGATGTTTTCAGGATCATTGATCAATTGCTGGACATAAGGATTCAGCAGTCGAACCGAAAGGTAGACGGGTATTATAATCAAAATCAGACACACGATGATAAATATCCAGGCGGTCAGTCTCTTTTTCCATTGTTTCTTTTCCGTCAGCATGGTATAATACCGGGCTGTCAGGAAATATAAGGTCAGTCCGCCTAAAAGGCCCGGTACGAATGAGCGCAGCTCCCAGGCCAGAATGAGTCCGAGCAAGATGATCACAATCAATATGAGAACCTGCTTGATCCTGTCATTGAATACGGTATTCATGTTATGGGTTTTATCATCTCCAGACCGACAATCCCTCGCTGCAGTTGGAGCAAATATCGATATTGCTTCTGCTTATCATGATGGAAGACCTGAATTTTTGATAAGCGCCACTCTTCCAGATTTGCCTGAAGGACTGATTCTTCAAGTCTCCCAGCCGGTACTCCGCATCTTTATCAAAGCAGCAAGGTACGACCAGGCCGTCCCAGGTGATCACATTGGCATGCCATAATTTCCAGCAATGGTTCGCCATCGCGTTCTTCGGAATAAAACTTCCGTCCTTTTGTTTTCTGTACCTGCTGTAGCGTTCATTTTGTGGAATGAGCCGGTTGGGGTCCTTTTCGTAATCATAGACTTGAGCAGATTTCAACCGGACCTGGTCCACACCAATCTCCTTTGCGAGTTTTCTGATTTCAGGAATCTGATGTTCATTCGGCCTCACCACAAGAAACTGAAAAATGATGAAAGGTTTTCTGCTATTGAGCTTTTTCTTCCATTTCACCATATTTCTTGCGCCTTCGAGTACTTTTTCAAGGTTGCCGCCAACGCGGTACTGGGTGTAGACATCGGGAGTGGTTCCGTCAATGGAGATGATGAGTCGGTCCAGTCCGCTTTCCACCGTCAATCTTGCATTTTCATCCGTGAGATAGTGGCCGTTGGTAGAGGTGGCAGTGTAAATTTTTCTTTCCGATGCATATTTCACCATCGATAAAAAGTCCCTGTTGAGATAGGGTTCCCCCTGGAAATAAAAAATGAGATAAAGCAGCTCCCGGTGAATCTCGTCAATCGTTTTCTTGAAAAACCCTTCTTCCAGCATGCCCGTTGGTCTGGTGAAGGAGCGCAGTCCGCTTGGACACTCCGGACATCGAAGGTTGCAGCTTGTGGTGGGTTCGAATGAGATGGAAATCGGAAGTCCCCATTGAACGGGTTTCCGAATAAGGCGACTGAGGTAATAGCTGCACAACACCAGCATGGAATTCCATATCCTTCGGAAACTCAGTTTCCCCAGGAAATTAAGGCTGTCATGCAGGTTGAAAAGCGGCATGGCACAAAGATAGGAAGGGACCGCTGCTGTCAAACATCCGTGCCACCTGTTGCAAATCGGGTCAATTGCGTTTAATTTAGCGCTGATCCGGTCACACTCAGGGTGGCACCCGGAATGAAAGGCATCTATGGCTTCAAAAAAGAAAAAAGGTTTTCAGTCCAGGCTATTACTGGCTGCGCTGCTGGTGGGAATCATGCTGATTGTTTCCATCTGGATTTATTTCTCCCATTTCAAGGCTCCCGTTTATGAGGCCTTTGGGATAGCCATTCCGGGCAGGTATGATTTGCATGGTATTGATGTCAGCCGTTACCAGGAAAGGGTTGATTGGGATGCTGTATCCAGCATGAGGTCGCAGGGTATCCGGATCAGTTTCGCCTTTATCAAGGCAACAGAAGGTAAAAATCGTGTGGATGGATATTTTTCCAGGAATTGGAGGCTTGCCGGGCAGGCGGGGCTTAAAATAGGGGCGTATCATTTTTTCTTGCCGGACCGAAGTGCCGGTGCACAGGCAAGACATTTCATCAAGACCGTTCCCTTGAAGCAGGGTCACCTTCCTCCGGTACTTGACGTGGAAGAACATATGGGGGAGAGAAAGGAAAATATCAGAGCCGCTGTTTCTGAATGGTTAACCCTGGTGGAAAAGCATTATGGTGTCAAGCCGATCATTTACACTAATATTCATTTCTACAAAAAATATCTTGGCTCTGAATTTGATCATTATCCGCTTTGGGTGGCCCATTATCTTCAGCCATCAAGACCACGCATCTCCAGAAGCTGGCAATTCTGGCAGCATAATGAGTCGGGCAGGGTAAACGGAATTTCATCAAAAGTGGACTTCAATGTTTTCAGTGGCGACAGCCTGGAACTGGAAAGGATGTTGATGCAATCCGAGGCAATTGACTAAATTGTGCCAATGGGAATGGAAGAGGATACAAGATTTTTTCTAATCAGGATTGTGAATACCATTTCCTGGGTGCTGATCTGGATGTTTGCGAATATGATATTGGGCATTTACAATGGCTTCGCTTTTTTTGAAGGATCGCCTGACTGGAAAAACCTGCTTTATTATTGTTTCCTGCTATTGAGTTTTGCAGCACTGCTCCGATATCTGAAAAGAAAATGGAAAGTGGAAGCATGAGACCTCAACTGCTGTGATCAGCTACAATCAGCCACTTTCCCTTGATTTTTTTGAACAGCAGCGTGAAGTGGCCTTCCAGATCGCCTTTAGGCCTTGTAAGATGCCAATGTCCGATGACGTGACAGTATCTTTTTGACAGTCGTTTGATTTGTATGAGTCGGAACCGCAGTTTTCCCATGGCGGCCATATCGGGATAACCCCTTCGGTAATTATTCAGTGTATTTTGCCAGCCATAGGTAACGCCGGATTTCCCGATAAAAGTCAGGGAATCGCTTTTCAAATAACCGGCCATGAAGGATTCAAGGTCGCCCCGGTTCCAGGCTTCCTCCTGGGCAGACATCACTTGCCGGATATTTTCTTCTGATTTTGATTGGGAGATGCCTGTGAAAGCCAGTAGCAGAAGGCATAGCGTTAAACCCGATTTTTTTTTCATGCAGCCTTGATTGACTCAGTGTTTATGATGGGGGTCCGAACATTTGGATTTGTTACAAAGCCGGAAATTCATGTAGTGAGAGGAAATGATCAGGCCTACGGCTATGAAGAGGAAGGGCAGGTGATATGCTGAAAACTGTTTGGCCGCGAGAAAGAACACGCCGGTTGAAAAAAGTACAAGTGGTAATTTATTGTGGTGATGCTTTTTCCACCCATGAGAAAGTGAGTAATAACCGATCAGAAAGGCGAGGCCGATCATGCTCCACTCGAAATAAGGATTATGGACCACCTTGTCATTCAGGAACAATGGGAGGCTTGAGGTCAGCAAGGGCAATAATGCGCAGTGAATGGCACAAAGCAGGGAAGTGGCTATTCCCATGGCATCCCAGTTCAGTTTGATATTCATCGGGCGGCAAATCTACAAAAATTTGCAATATTGTTGCAAATTATCCTCTTTCCATGCCCTATGCTTCTTTACCTTTGCCTTATGAAAAGGAAGTGGTTGATTTATGTTGTTTTTTTCGTTCTTCTGTTGGGTGTTTTCTATTGGGTCTTGCTGCCTGATTTTGATTTTTCAAGGTCCAAGCTGGCGGTGATCAATGCCAAAATGCCTTATTTTTCTTTTGTTGACCAGAACGGCGGCAAATTCACTTCAAGAGAAACGGAGGGAAAGGTGTATGTGGCGGAATATTTTTTTACGACCTGCTCCGGAATCTGTCCCCGCATGAATGCCAATATGAGGAGGGTATATGACGCATTTCGGGATCATAAGGAGTTCATGATTCTTTCCCACACCTGCATGCCTGAGACGGACAGTGTTCCTTTATTGAAAGCGTATGAACGCTGGATGATTGATGGTATACTGTTCAAAAGGGAGGACGGGTCCTATAAGCTACAAAAGCCTGACAGCAGTGCCTCATCCCGGAAAAACAATAATTGGTTTTTTGTGACCGGCGATAAGTCGGAATTATATAAGATGGCAAGGCAGGGTTACATGATTGATAATGGCAAGCCTGACAGCAGCCAGCGGATTGGGGAGCAGTTCATTCATACGCAGTTTTTCGCATTGGTAGACAGGTATCAGCGGGTTCGGGGAATCTATGACGGATTAAAGGAGGAGGAGATTCAAAAGTTATTGCGTGATATTCCGGAGCTTTTGCAAGAGAGGACCGGCACCTCCCGATTTATGAACGGATTCAGTAATGCTCCTGAATGACATGACGAAAGCTGCCGACATATTGAAAAAAAGCGATCTCAGTATCACGGAGAGCAGAATCCAGATACTTGAACTATTTCTGGCAACGGAAGAGGCGCTAGCCCATGCGGATATTGAGAGATTGACAAAGGCGGATATTGACCGGGTGACCGTTTATCGCACCCTTCAAACTTTTTCGGATCGTGGCATCATCCATCGCATTCCTACCGGGGACAACTCGGTCATGTACGCATTGTGCAGGCATGAGTGTGAAAAAGGATATCATAAGGATGATCATGTTCATTTCATATGCGACAACTGTGAAAAGACCATTTGTCTTGATGCGGTCACCGTTCCCAAGGTTAGGCTGCCAAAGGGTTTCAAGCCTTCTCAATCATCCATGGTGGTTTCTGGTATTTGCAGCAATTGTTGCTGATCAGTTTTGCAGTTTGTCCATTTCTGCGCTGACGAATGCCATCAGCTCCCTGATTTTACCAGGCGAGAAATTGAAATCCAGTCCTGCGGCTTCATATAATTCAGGAAGAGTGCGTGTTCCACCCAGTTCCAGGGCGTTGCAATAGTTTTTCAGCGCCTTTGATTTGTCCTGTTTGAATTGCATCCATAAGCCGATGGCACCCAGTTGTGCGATGCCATATTCGATATAATAGAAAGGGACTTCAAATAAGTGAAGCTGTCTTTGCCATCCGTTGGCTCGATAGGTTTCCAGACTGCTGAAGTCCATCACATTTCCTGAGAATTCCTCCAAAATGCTCAACCATTGTTCGGTTCTTTCAGTTCTTGTGTGGCCCGGATTTTCATAAATCCAGTGCTGGAATTTGTCAATGACGGCAATCCAGGGGAAGATGGTGATTACCCTTTCCAGTTGATGTTGTCTGGCTCTGGTCAATTCTTCCCGGTTGTCAAAAAACACATCCCAGTGTTCCATGCTGAAGAGTTCCATAGCCATGCTTGCCACCTCAGCAATCTCCATCGGATATTCTTTGAAACCGGAGAGTTCCAGCGGATGGGACAGAAATGAGTGTATCGCGTGTCCGGCTTCATGCAGCATGGTGGTGACGTCGTGCATTTGTCCGGCTGCATTCATGAAAATGAAGGGAGCTCCCGTTTCAGCAAGCGGACAATTATATCCGCCGGGGGCTTTCCCTTTTCTGCTGTCAAGATCAAGTCTTTTCAGTTCATTCATTTTACGGATACATTCGGCAAAGAACGGGTCGAGTTGGGCAAGGCAGTCCATTGATTTGCCCAACAATTCCTTTCCTTCCTGAAAAGGCCTCAGAGGTGTTACGCCGGCAGGCTCCGCTTCCGTATCCCATGGCCTCAGCGTGGGGACCTGTAGCTTCTTTCTTTTCTCTTCCTGGATACGGTTCACCAGGGGTATTATGTGGGTTTTCACCGCGTCATGAAACTGATAACATTCCTCCTTCCCATAATCGAAGCGGCCCAGTTCTTTGAACCGGTAGTCGCGGTAATTCCGGAAGCCCGCATTTTCGGCCTCCTTGTTACGCAGCGCGATGAGTTTGTCGAACAAGTCTTCCAGTTTATCCTTGTCTGCCAGTCTTCTCTCCTGAATTTTTCGATAAACATCTTCTCTTACGGCACGGTCAGGATCTTCCAGGAATTTGCCTGCTTGCTGCAGCGTATATTCTTTACCGTTAATTGAGACGGACATGGCTCCCGTGATCTGTCCGTATTGTTGCTGGAGTACCGCCACTTCCGCCTGCAACGGTATGTTTTCCTCCCGGAACAGTTCGATGCTCTTGCGGATGTTACGGAGGTAGGTATGATATTTTTCCTGATCCAGTTGTTCAACCAGCGGGCTGCCGATGAGTTTTTTGTTCAGCCTGTCGGCATAGGGTTGAACATGAGGCTGGATTTGCAAGTGAAAAAAATTGAAATGCTCTTCCAGTGTCTTGTTTTCGGTGTCGCAGGTCATTCTGATCTGCCGCCAGCAAGCATCTTCATTCACTACCGCTTCCAGTTCACTCATATCTTTCATCCATCGCTCTAACTTTTGGATGTCGGATATGTCTCTTTCTTCCAGGTTTCTGAAATAGGGCTCCAGAGAAGTCCAGTCCGTAACTGAAAAATCCTCAGGCAGAAATTGCCTGGGAACAGCTTTAATTTCCGCACTATGTTTCATGGGAGAAGGCTTTGGATCAGGCCATTTTTCTGGGCGCATTCACTTTTCTTGCCGGACCGCTTTTCACCGAGGAGGCCTTGCCTGCTGTTGCGGCCGGATTTTTCTGCTGAGCCGGGTGGTCCTGAGCATCCTCTTTCGAAGCGGAATCACTCAGCTTGATCTCAATATTGTTCTTGTTGATCAGCTCCAGCCATTTCAGCATTTTTTTCATGTCGCTGGCATAAACCCTTTCAAAGTCCATTTCAGGAACCAGTTTTTCAAAGTAGGCTCTGATAGCCTTCGCATCGCCGTTGGCATCTGGTCTTGCCTCGCCGGAATTGTTCATTGCGGTGAGAATGTCAGCAAGATTCTTGTTTTCTCCTGTGGTATAGATCTCGATGCTTTCCAAATGGGAGAAATTGTGCAGCCTGGTGCTCACAAATTTGCTGCTTTTGTCTTCCAATGAACGGACAACGGCTCCGTCTGCCCTGGAAGATAATAATTCGAATAAACCTCCCAATCCTGAAATGGCTATCAATTTATCGTATGTCATGTCTGTTGTTTATTTTTGAAGATGCAATTTAGCCTGATTTGGTGAATTCCTGATCATCTCTTGCAGATCCTCCCATTGTATCATTTCTAACTAATTAAAAAATTCATGAGGCGTTCAGTCCTGATTTTGCTGTTTATTCTCGTTGCTTTGAATATTTCCGCCCAAAATTCATTTGATTTCCGCGGCATCGTAAGAGACAACGAGGGGGCGTTGTTATTGCAGGGGGTTACCATCATCCTGATCGATCGTGATGATAGCAGTCTTGTCAAAACTGCCTTATCCGGGGCGAACGGCGAGTTCTATTTTTCCGGAATCAAGAGAGGTTCCTATTACCTTAAAGCCGAATCTTCGAGCTTTCAAACTTACGAGACTTACTTCATGCTAAAAGATTCCCTGTCAGCACAACTGAATATCAGCCTGATCAGGTCGGAGAAAAATCTTCAGGGAATCACCCTTGTTTCCAAGGTGCCCTTGATGACACAAAAAGGTGATACCACCGAATATCAGGCCAATCGTTTCAAGGTTAATCCCGATGCCAGTGCGGAGGATCTGGTGAAAAAGATGCCCGGCATATCTGTAGACCGGGCTGGAACCGTGACAGCGCAAGGAGAGCAGGTTCGTTCCGTGACGGTTGACGGACGGAGATTTTTTGGAGATGATGCCACTGCCGCTTTGCGAAATCTTCCTGCGGAGATCATTGAAAAGATACAGGTTTTTGACCGGCTGAGCGACCAGGCGCAGTTCACCGGTTTTGATGACGGCAGCGGACAGCGCTCCATGAATATTGTTACCAAGCCCGGTAACCGCAACGGTCAATTCGGAAAAGTATATAGCGGATATGGTACTGATGATCGTTATAATGGCGGAGGCAACATCAGTTTTTTCAAAGGCGACAGAAGGATTTCGGTCATAGGACTTGTAAATAACATCAATCAGCAGAATTTTTCAACCGAAGACCTGCTGGGAGTTACCGGGTCAGGGGGTGGCAGGTCAGGAGGATCCGGTAATCGGGGTGGCGGAAGAATGGGTGGCGGCGGTATGTGGGGCGGTAATGGCAATAATAATTTTCTTGTCGGACAGCAGAACGGAGTCAGCGCCACCAAAGCAGCCGGCATCAACTTTTCCGATAAATGGGGCAAAAAACTGGATGTTTCGGGAAGTTATTTTTTCAATGATTCCAAAGTAACCAATGACCAGGAATCCAGCACTGAATTTTTCCTTTCTGCCAAAGGGAATGAAACATACAGGGAGGAGGAGAATGCCTCTTCCGCCAACAGGAATCATCGGGTGAATCTCAGATTAGAGTATAAACTGGATTCGTTCAATTCATTCATTTATACTCCTTCGGTCAGTTTTCAGAATAATAAAGGGGATAACCTCATTGATGGCTTACGATCGCCCACCGAGGAGCCGGACAGTGTTTTTTCCAAAACACTATCCAATCGCAAATCCGATTCCAAAGGCTACAACAGCAATCATAATCTCCTGTACCGGCATAATTTTCTGAAGAAGGGGAGGACCGTTTCGCTCAATCTTTCGTTAGGTGCCAATGTCAAGGATGCAGATATCGACCTTCGTTCACAGAATAATTTTGTTTTGCTGTCAAAGCAGGATTCGCTCTTGCAGCAGACGGTTCAGGATCAGTCCGGCTTGAATTATTCCGCTAATCTGAATTACACAGAGCCTTTTGGAGAGAATGGCCAGTTGCAAATCAGTTATTCTCCCTCGTTCAATAATAACAAGGCCGATCAACTCGCCTATATTCCCGATCCCCTGACAGGAAAGTATTCTGCGCTGGATAGTTTTTTATCCAGCAAGTTTGATAATACGGTAGAGACCCATCAAGCCGGGGTGAATTTCAGAAAAGGGGATAGGGATAACATGTTCAGTGTGGGATTGAATTTCAGATATGCCGGATTGACGGGAGACCAGGATTTCCCGCGTGTGATTGCCGTCAGCAGAAATTTTGGCAATCTGCTTCCCAATTTTGTCTGGCGTAAGAAATTTCCTTCGGGGAAATCAGTCAGTCTGAATTATCGTACTGCCGCCAATCTGCCCTCCATCAGCCAGCTGCAGGCGGTGATTGACAACAGCAATCCGCTCATTCTCACGAGTGGCAACCCAGATCTGCTGCAGCAAGTGAACCATACCCTTAGTACGCGCTTCAGCACGGCCAATGCCACCCGGGGTACCAGTTTCTTCGGAAATGCCTTTCTGCAGCTGTCGCAGGATTATATTGGCAGTTCCATTACAGTGTTCAGAAGAGATTCCATCACAGGCACGGATACTATTTTCAAACGCGGAACCCAACTGACCAGGCCGGTGAATCTCTCCGGTTTTATGAGTGGCAGGTTGTTTTTGACGGAATCTTTCCCTGTGAAATTCCTGAAGTGCAATCTGAGCCTTACCGGCGGATTGAATTGGTCCAGATTGCCGGGTAAGGTTAATGAGGTCAGCAGTCAGTCAGAAACATTCACCTGGACCGGAGGGATGGTGCTTGCCAGCAATATCAGCGAGTTTGTCGACTTCAATATTTCTTATAACGGATCTTTCAGCAATGCGGTGAACAATACTTCCCCAGAGTTGAACAACCGGTATGTCAATCATAGTGCCGGCGTACAGTTCAATTTATTGTCCCGTAAGGGATGGTTTTTGCAACAGGATCTTTCCGGTCAATATTATTCCGGTTTGAGTGCAGGATTCAATCAGCAGTATTGGTTGTGGAACATCGGTGTGGGTAAGAAATTCCTGCCCAAGCAATTAGGAGAACTGAGGCTGCAGGTATTTGATGCGCTGGGACAAAACCAAAGTATTACGAGAACCGTCACGGAGACTTATCTTGAGGATGTACGGAACACGGTACTTACCCGGTATTTCATGCTGACCTTTACCTATAAGTTCAGAAATTTCGGCGCGCCGCCTGTTCAGACCGGTCAAGGGGAGGGAGGTCCGAGGTTCAGAATGCAGGGAGGTCCGGGAATGTTCTAAATATTAACTGTATGACATCAGCAAAACCAACAGACATCAAATCATATCTTGAATCCTTGCCGGAGGAAAAGCGAAAACTGATGGACCAGTTTCGCAAGGTGATCAGGAAGCATCTGCCCAAAGGCTTTGAGGAAGTTTTCAACTATGGTATGATAGGTTATGTGGTTCCGCATAAATTGTATCCTGCGGGATATCATTGCAATCCTTCGCAGCCGCTGCCATTCATCAGCCTTTCGGCAAACAAGTCCGGCTACTCCTTCCATCATATGGGATTATATGCCGATACGGATTTGTTAAGGTGGTTTGAAGAATCTTATGCCAGGGAGGCTTCCGGCAAACTTGATATGGGAAAGGGTTGTGTGCGTTTCAAGAAGCCGGAATTTATTCCATTTGATTTACTGGGTAAGCTGGTAGCGAAGATGTCGGTGAAGGAATGGGTGGCTCTGTATGAGCGTAAGTTTAAGGGTTTAAGGGTTTCCCGATAGCTATCGGGAGGTTCAATAGTTTAAGCGTTTAATGGTTCAATAGTTTAAGGGTTTAAGGGTTTGAAGCTGTCTTACTTTTCTCAAATATGCCATCCTTCCCATTTGTCGAAAAAAGGCCGAGTCTGAAATAATAATATTTATGAGATTCATGGAGGCAATAAATAATAGGCTTATTGGCATATTGTTTATCCTGATTTTAAATTCATGCGGCAAGACAGATGTCAATCCCGTTCCCGGGGATCCTTCCAAAAAGTATTCACTTAATTTGAGTGGCAGGGTACAGAACTGTGATGGTAACGGCCTTAAAGATGGCGTACTTGTTATGGAAAGCATGTGGAGTATTTTGGTTTTGGATATCTCGGACGGAGTATTTGATACCACCATTCAGTCGGATTATCCATTTGATTCCGTGTACGTTTGGGCTATTGACTATGACGCTTTAAATACCAGTGATACACTGGAGATTGGCGTTTCAGGAGACAGCATTCAACTGGGAGTGATATCCGCATGTCATAAGGAGGTGGATGAATATGTCAGTTGCCAAATCGATAACGATACCTTCAGGTTTGTGCCGATATTATGGGACACTTTACGTGTTTCGGCCTGGGATACGCTATCAGCACCTACCACTTACATTTACCGGAGCGATCTTTATTCTAACGGAGGGTTTCATCGCATGCAATTTGCCGGAATGGCGAAAGGCAGTTTCCAGTTGAACTGGAATTCAACCTTCATGATCGGTCGATATTATAGCTTTAACATGCCCGCTACCGGTAGTGTTACCTATACTGATTATGGGAATCCGGGAGATTATATTAGAGGCACCATGAACCTACCTTTTGTGGATAATACGGATAGTCTTTTTCATCTGTTAAAAGGGACCTTTAAAGTCAGAAGGGACTTTTGATCGGTTCACTTATTCTTTCCTTCATAGCTCTGTAGATTACTATTGTGAAGAAAGCTGATCAATTAAATGCAATTTCATTTATTCGCGTAGCTACCTGCTCATAATGCGTATACCCGTTAGCGATCCAATAGGTTTTGTCTCCGGGCATTTGCAGCAGCAGGGCCGGGAAGCCGCTGATGCCGAGTTGTTTCACCAGTTCAAACTCCTGCATCGCCATTTGTCTGAATCTTTCATCCTTCAGGGCTTCGTAAAACACCTGGTCCGGTATGTTGTATTTGGCGGTGAGATGACGGTAGGCCTCGTTGTCCGTAAGATCTCTTCCTTCGAAGTTGAGGGCATATTGCAGATCCGCGGCGAATTCCAGGCTTCGCTCCGGCATCAGTTGCTTGATGATGCAAAGGGCTATCGCCGCTTTTTCTGAATGCATGATCCAGTCGCTGTCATCAGGATTCATGATATGCCAGAGAAAGTCATTTCCGAATCGGCAGCCCGTAGATGTTTCCACCTGCTTATAGGCTGTGGCGATATAAGATGCGACGGTCCTGACAGGCATGGGTTTATCGGCACTGATCATGCCGCCGCTCAGCACCTCAATCTGGAGTTTGGAGCTGAATTCCCGTTCAATGGCGCGGATGACTTTGCTGAAGCCGTAACACCAGCCGCAGTAGGCATCGTAACAATATATCAGTATGGGTTTCTCCATAAATTTCGTTCGTTCATTAATGCGCTTCCAGCCAGTTGTGCCCTGTTCCCACCTCCGCCAGTACGGGAACCTGTTGCGGTAATGACATGGCTTGTTGCATGCATTCCAAAATCACCGGTTTCACCATTTCCATTTCTGAAACGTGAACATCGAAAACGAGTTCATCGTGAACTTGCAACAGCATTTTTGATTTGAAGCGATGATGCCTGAAGGCTTCATGTATTTTGATCATTGCCAGCTTGATCATATCCGCGGCCGTGCCCTGGATGGGAGAGTTGATGGCATTTCTTTCAGCGAATCCCCGGATGGTGAAGTTGGCACTGCCGATGTCTCTCAGCCAGCGCTTCCTGCCCATCAGCGTTTGTACATAGCCGTTATTTTTTGCGAATTGAATAGTATCGTCCATGTACTGCTGTATGCCCGGGAATTCCTTTTTGTAATTGTCAATGATGGTCTTGGCTTCGGTTCTGGATATGCCAAGATTCTCTGCCAGTCCAAAAGCTCCTTGTCCGTAGATGATGCCGAAATTCACGCTTTTCGCCTTATAGCGCATTTCCTTGGTCACTTCCGATTCCGATACATTGAATACTCTTGCAGCAGTAGCTGTGTGAATATCCATGCCCTCCCTGAAAGCATGGCACATGTTCTCATCCCCGCTGATGGCTGCCACAATCCGCAATTCTATCTGGGAATAATCGGCCGACAACAACACATGATCTTTATCTCGCGGGATAAAGGCTTTTCTGATTTCTCGCCCCTTATCGGTTCGAATGGGAATATTTTGAAGATTCGGATTGTTGGAGCTGAGTCGGCCTGTTACCGCTACCGCCTGGGCATAGCTGGTATGCACTTTTCCGGTTTTTGGATTGATCATTTCCGGCAGGGCATCCACATAAGTGGAACGGAGTTTGGTAAGTTCCCTGTAATCCAGAATTTCCTTGCAAATCTCATTTTCCGCGGCCAGTTTTTGCAACACGTCCTCACCGGTGGCATACTGTCCTGTTTTTGTTTTTTTCGCTTTCTCATCCAGCTTCAGTACTTCAAAGAGGACTTCTCCCAGTTGCTTCGGCGAGGCCAGATTGAACTTCATGCCGGCACGCTCATAAACGGCGGATTCTGCCCGTTCAGCCTCTTTTCCCAAAATGGCTGAATATTCTTTCAGGAAGCCGGTATCAATGCGAATGCCTTCGAACTCCATGTCAGTGAGTACTTTCACCAATGGATTTTCCACCTCCCGGAAAACTCTTTCTACTTCTTTCGATTTCAACTGAGGTACGAACACCTGTTTAAGCTGCAAAGTGATATCGGCATCCTCCACGGCATATTCCTTTATTTTCTCAAGTTCAACATCCCTCATGTTTCCTTGCCCTTTGCCTTTCTTTCCGATCAGTTCTTCTATGTGCACAGGTTCGTAGCCAAGATAGTTGAGACTCAGGAGGTCCATACTTCGCTTTCCCTCCGGGTCTATCACATAGTGGGCCAGCATGGTATCGAAAATCTCTCCTTTGATCAGCACATCATACCATTTAAGCACGAGCAGATCGTATTTCAGATTATGCCCTATCCATTTGATGGTTGTATCCTCAAACAAGGGTTTCAGGCAATCCAGTATCTCCATTGTTTTGCTGCGTTCTGCAGCACATGGCACATAGTATCCTTTACCTGCCTCAGTGGAGAAGCTCATTCCCACCAGTTCAGCCAGGTTGGCGTCGATGTGAGTGGTTTCGGTATCAAAACTTATTTCGTCCGCTTTTTTCAGCAGCTTCACCAGTTCCTTGATTTCCGAAGTTGACTGAATCAGCTCATACCGGTGACCTGTGTTGTGTATGTTTTTGTCGCCATGCCAGACCGGTTTTGTATCGGAATCCTGCGCAACGGCAGTGCCTGTGTCAAACAAGCCCATTTGCATACTTGATGGCGCTGCGGTTTGCTTGGGTTCTTCAGTAACAGGCTCTCCGAAAATCCTTTTAGCTACAGTTTTGAATTCAAGCTCATTGAAGATTTCGGTAAGTTTTGTTTTGTCCCAATCCTTCAGGGCGAAATCTTCTTCATGGAATTCCACCGGTACATTCCTGATGATGGTAGCCAGTTTCCTGCTCATGATCGCCAGTTCCTTTCCTTTGCGGATTTTCTCTCCCAGGGCACCTTTGATATCTTCCGCATGGTTCAGGATGTTTTCAAGTGTGCCATACTCTTTCAGCAGCTTGGCCGCCGTTTTTTCACCAACTCCCGGGATGCCGGGGATATTATCCACCGCATCGCCCATCAGACCGAGAAAATCCACTACCTGTTCCACGGAGGCAATATCCCATTTTTTACAAACCTCCTCCGGTCCGAGAATTTCGTGCAGGCTTCCCTGATAGGGGGGCTTGTAAATCTTTACTCTTTCGGTCACCAGTTGTCCGTAGTCCTTGTCCGGTGTCACCATATAAACATCAAAACCTTTTTCCGCCGCCTGACCCGCAAGCGTGCCGATGATATCATCCGCCTCATATCCGCCTTTCTCCACCACCGGGATATTGAAGCCGTTGATGATTCTTTTGATATCGGGTACTGCAGCAAGAATGTCCTCCGGGGTCTCCTGCCGGTTGGCCTTATAGTCCGCAAAGTCGGTGTGTCTTTCGGTAGGCTCATGGGAGTCGAAGCAAACAGCAATATGGGTAGGCTGCTGATTATTCAAAAGGTCCATCAGGGTGTTGGTAAACCCGAACTGGGCATTGGTATTTCTGCCTGTGCTGGTAATTCTTGGGCTTCTGATCAAGGCGTAATAGGCCCTGAAAACGAGTGCATAAGCGTCCAGAAGGAACAGTTTTTTTTGCATCCTGTAAAGTTAATTCAAATGCCAAAAGGCCCTTTCTAATTTATTTCATCGGCTATTTTCCTTGCTTCGTCGTCATACTCAGGCAACTTTTTGGCTGCTGCTGAGGTCTTGATTTCGGGTAGAATCAAAAATGCGGCAATAATGGTAACTTCGGCACCTTATTTGCGGCATAAAATGTATCTTTGAAGTATAAACAATCTTGCATGTTTCGACATTTTGGTAACGCGCTTTTTTTCTTTCTTATCTCCTTGACAATCATTTCCTGTGAGAAGGAAACGAGTAAGGAAGTGCCTGATGGAAGTATCATTTCCGTTGTTCCCGGAACAACTTCCGGCTCCGCTTTATTTTTCACCAGCGGGGGTCTTGATTCCTGCACAGGAGCAGTCATAAATGGTGTTTATGAAACCAATATTCCCCTGGATAATTCGAATACAGTTGAAATCGAAGTGAATGTGACCCGTGTGGGGGATTATACTATCAAGTCCGGAACTACCAACGGGGTGTTTTTCAGTGCTCAGGGAACCTTCACCGTCACCGGAAAACAGAGAGTAACCCTGGTAGGTAACGGAATTCCTTTGAAATCGGGAGTTTACTGGTATATGGCCGGAGCAAGAAGCTGCCGTTTCAAAATCAATTTCATCGGCGGACCGGTTCCTTTCAACTGCAAAGAGTGTGCTTATACGCCTATGTGCGACGGGTCCGTTTACAGTTATTCTGACACCTCTGCTACCGGAGCTGCTACAACTACACAGGTAAGTTTCAGCCAGATTCAATCAGGCGACACGGTGATTGACGGAATGATTTACAAAAGATTCCTGGTTACCAACGGGCTTAGTCCTGTCACTTATTATAACTGTACTTCAGGCATCACTACCATGCTGGGCTTCAATGTGAGTGCGCCTTCCTTCGGCGGCGTGACCGTTCCTAAGCTTCGTCAGACCATTCTCAAAGCCAATGCCCCTGTGGGCGCGAGCTGGGTAGACAGCTTTGATTTACCCACACCGGGAGTCAAAGGAATCATCACTTGGGAGGTAACAGCCAAAAATATCAGCCATACCATACTGGGACAGACCTATAATGATGTCATCAAAATGCATATGACCATTGGTACCACGATAGCCGGTACCAACATCACTGAAGGCGATTTTTATTATGCGAAGCTGGTGGGTCTGATTGACAACATCATGTATGATGCGGTTTCCGTTCCGTCTGTTCAGAATTTCCACCGCATTTTGATGGGGTATAACATTCCTTGATCCTCCCAATGCGAATAGGGGCTGATTTACGTTTTCATCCGTTCGAGTTCCTTTTGCAACCGGAACATTTCATCCCTTAGTCTTGCGGCTTCGATGAAATCCATCTCACGGGCGGCTTTTTCCATGTGCTTTTTCGTCTCCTTGACGGCCTTCTCCAATTGTGGAATGGTCTTATATTCATTTTGCTCCTCGGCAGCCGCTTGAACCATGCCTTCTTCTGATGCCGAAGCCAGGCTTGCTTCGGGATCATAACCCTTGATGTCGAGTACGCTTCCCTGGGCCATGATTTGATCCTTTGATTTGCGTATAGTCGTTGGCGTTATATTGTGAAGTATGTTGTAGGCGATTTGCTTTTCCCTTCTGCGATTGGTTTCGTCCATGGTCTTTTGCATGCTCATGGTGATGGTGTCCGCATAGAAGATCACCAGTCCGTCGGCGTTTCTGGCCGCCCTTCCTGCCGTTTGGGTAAGGCTTCTTTCATTTCTGAGGAAACCTTCCTTATCGGCGTCCAGTATGGCTACCAGTGATACTTCCGGCAAGTCAAGACCTTCCCTTAGCAGATTCACCCCCACGAGCACATCGATATCGCCCAGTCTCAGTTGCCGAAGGATTTCAACCCTCTCCAAAGTATCCACATCGCTATGGATGTATTTGGATTTCACATGGATACGCTGAAGATATTTATCCATTTCCTCAGCCATTCGCTTGGTGAGCGTTGTTACCAGGACCCTGTCGCCCTTTGTTATTCTTTTGTCTATCTCTTCCAGCAGGTCATCGATCTGGTTCAGGGAGGGCCTTATTTCAATCGGAGGATCCAATAATCCGGTGGGCCTGACCACTTGTTCCACCACTACGCCGCCGCATTTCTCCAGTTCGTATTCCCCCGGGGTGGCGGAAACAAATACCACCTGGCCCAGCATGTTTTCGAATTCATGGAAATTCAGAGGTCTGTTGTCCATGGCAGACGGCAGTCTGAAGCCATGTTCCACGAGAACCAGTTTCCGGCTTCTGTCGCCTCCGTACATGCCACTTACCTGCGGAATGGTCTGATGGCTTTCATCAATGATACAGAGGAAATCACTCGGGAAATAGTCTAACAGGCAGAAGGGGCGGGTACCGGGCTGTCTTCGGTCGAAGAAGCGGGAGTAGTTTTCTATTCCATTGCAATAGCCGAGCTCCCTCATCATTTCCAGGTCATAGTTCACCCTTTCGCTGATTCTCTGGGCTTCTATATATTTTCCTGAACCTTTGAAATATTCGGTTTGAGCCAGACATTCATCCTGAATCTCATGGATGATATTCGTCATCATATCCTTGGGTGCCACGTAAAGGTTGGCAGGAAAGATAGCGGCGTTCTCTACCTCATTGATTCTTTTCCCGCTGCTTAACTCGAGGGTTTCGATGCTTTCGATCTCATCGCCGAAAAAGCTGATTCGGTAACCGAAATCAACGTATGGAAGGTTGATATCCACGGTATCCCCCTGAACCCTGAAAGTTCCTCTCCCAAACTCACCCTGGCTTCTATGGTAAAGGGCATTCACCAGCGAATGCAGGAAGCCCTGTCGGGAAATCACCTGGTTCTTTTGGATACGGATGATGCTATTAGAATATTCGGTAGGGTTACCCATTCCATAAATGCAGCTCACACTTGCTACGATGATGACATCTCTTCGACCACTTAGCAGTTGGGCGGTAGCTTGCAATCTCAATTTGTCAAGCTCTTCATTGATGCTCAGGTCTTTCTCGATATATGTATTGGTTACCGGCAGATAGGCTTCCGGCTGATAGTAATCGTAGTAGGAGACAAAATATCCCACGGCATTTTCAGGAAAAAATTGCCTGAACTCGCCGTAGAGCTGCGCCACCAGTGTTTTGTTATGGGTAAGTACCAGGGTAGGCCTTTGTACCTGCTGGATCACATTGGCCATGGTGAAGGTCTTACCGCTTCCCGTAACGCCCAGTAAGGTTTGATGTTTTTCGCCTTGGTTCAGTCCTTCCGTCAGTTCTTTGATGGCATGCGGCTGGTCACCTGCCGGTGAATAAGGGGAGTGCAACTGAAATGGCATAAAGCGTTACAAAGTTAGTCACTGACTCTCAGCGGAAATTTTTCAAAAACCTAAATTTATTCGGTTTGGCGGAAATTCATTCATAAGATTCGGAATCATCCTTGCCGGACCGCAGGATTGACGTACCTTTGCGCCTCAAAACCGGCCTTCGGCCACCATAAAATGAATATTAGAAATATCGCCATCATTGCACACGTTGACCATGGAAAGACCACTTTGGTGGATAAGATCCTGCATGCTACCAAGGTATTCAGGGACAACCAGGATACCGGGGAGTTGATCATGGACAACAATGACCTGGAGAGGGAAAGAGGAATCACTATCTTCAGTAAGAATGCTGCGGTGGAGTATAAGGGGCATAAAATCAATGTGATAGATACCCCGGGTCACTCGGATTTCGGCGGCGAAGTGGAAAGGGTTTTGAAAATGGCTGATGGGGTTTTATTGTTGGTGGATGCCTTTGAGGGCCCTATGCCACAAACAAGATTTGTTTTGCAGAAGGCGCTGCAGCTCGGACTGAAGCCTATAGTGGTCATCAACAAGGTCGACAAGCCTAATTGTCGTCCGGACGAGGTGCATGATGCGGTGTTCGAGTTGTTTTTCAACCTGGATGCCACGGAGGAGCAACTCGATTTCCCAACCTTTTATGGATCCGGGAAGAACGGCTGGTTCAATGACAGTCTGACTCCCATTGACAATATCACACCCTTGCTGGATGGCATCATTCAGCACGTGCCTGCTCCCAAAGCTAATGAGGGACCATTGCAGATGCAGATCACGTCTCTGGATTATTCCTCTTTCCTTGGCAGGATAGCCATCGGGAAGGTCACACGCGGCTCCATCATGGAAAATCAGCCTATCGCCCTGGTGCAGGCAGATGGAACCATCAAGCGTATGCGGGTGAAAGAATTGTATGTGTTTGAAGGAATGGGCAAGAAAAAGGTCAACCAGGTAATGGCAGGAGATATATGTGCGGTGGTAGGACTGGAGGGCTTCAACATTGGAGAAACAATCGCCGATTCGGAGCAGCCGGAGGCATTGCCGGTAATCAGTGTGGATGAACCTACCATGAGTATGTTGTTCGGCATCAACAATTCACCATTTTTCGGAAAGGAAGGGAAGTTTGTTACCAGCCGACATTTGCGTGACAGGCTGATTAAAGAGACTGAAAAGAACCTGGCTTTGAGGGTGGAGGATACGGACAGTGCCGATAGTTTTTTGGTTTATGGCCGCGGAATTCTGCATCTCGGCATTCTGATCGAGACTATGCGTCGTGAAGGATTTGAGTTGACCGTAGGTCAACCGCAGGTGTTGGTGAAGCATATCAATGGTGTGAAGAGCGAGCCTTATGAGATTCTGGTGGTGGATGTTCCCAGTGAATTCAGCGGCAGGGTGATTGATATGGTGACTCAGCGGAAAGGCGAGATGCTGGTGATGGAAACGAAGGGTGAGATGCAGCACCTGGAGTTTGATATACCTTCCAGGGGATTGATAGGGTTGAGGAGTGCGATGCTTACCCAGACTGCGGGTGAGGCGGTGATGGCCCATCGTTTCAATGAATATAAGCCATGGAAGGGAGCTATTCCCGGAAGAAATAACGGAGTGCTTGTTTCAAAAACAACTGAAAGGACTTCGGGATATTCTATTGATAAGCTTCAGGACAGGGGCAGGTTTTTTGTGGATCCGGGTGAGGATGTGTATGCCGGCCAAGTCATCGCTGAGCATATCAAGCCGGGCGATTTGGTGGTAAATGCCACTGAAGCCAAGAAGCTCACCAACCACAGGGCCAGCGGAAGTGACGACGCTACGAAGATTGCCCCTCGCATCATCATGTCGCTCGAGGAATGTATGGAATATATCCAGCAGGATGAATGTATTGAGGTCACTCCCAAGAATATCAGGCTTCGTAAGACCGTCCTCAATGAGGAGGAGCGCAAGAAGGTCGCGAAGAGCATGGCGCAGGAGGCGATGTAATAATGCTTAAATTCATGTCATGAAAAAGATGGCATTGCAATTGATACTTTCTATTGGTTTGTTGCTGATGTCAGCAGGCATATCCATTGCCCAGTGTTCGCTTTGTACGAAAACCGCCTCCCAGCTCGGAGAAAAGCCGGCGTTAGGACTAAATCAGGGTATTTTATATTTGATGCTGGCTCCTTTCGCCGTGATTGGCATCATCGCATATAGGTGGTGGAAGAACAATCAATAAATTTCATTTGATTAATCCTGTCGGATGAGAAAAGTGATTGTTGTAATGGCGGTTGGAGCAAAATACCTTCGCAGATTTGATGCTCAATCGAAAATGCTCGAGAATTATGCAAGGGATTGCGGAGCAGTCCTCCGTTTGATTGAAACGCCACCGGATTTGAATTTTAAAAGACCCTTGCTGGCGCAAAAGCTGCTGATACCTCAATTGGTAAGGGATTTTGAAATTGCATTGTTTTTGGATCTCGACATACTTATTCGCCCAGACTCTCCATCCGTATTCGATTTTTTGCCTTCTGACAAGCACTTTGGAGCCGTCATCGAGCCCCGCGGCACTTATGAGTATCAACAAGCCTGGACTCATTTGCCACATGGGGGAAGGGAGACCTTGGAGGATTATTTTCAAAAAAGAAATTTCACGAAGGCAGAGGGCTTATCAGGCAGTATTAACGGCGGCGTGTTTGTTTTTCATCCTCTCCCAATTGCCGATGTTTTCAGGGAATATTATTTGTCTGATCACAATCAAGGAAAATTAGAGAGTTTTGAGGAGGCTCCGATGGCTTATCTTACCCAGACACGGAATTGGTTTCATCCTCTGGACTCCCGCTTTAACTGTCAGTTACTATATAGAATAAGGGGAACGGAGGAGGGTTTGCATTTGACCAGGAGGGAACGAAGAATACCCAAATTCATAAGGAGTCTGTACTATAAAAGAAAAGCTTGTTCATTTTATCCAGTTAGCGGGTATCATGAATTCGCTTTGCGTCAATTGGAGTCGGTTTATTTTTTACATTTTGCGGGTGGATATCCTCTCATTCAGCCTGCATGAAACTTTCAGGTTCATTGATATCTTTTCAGTATTTCCTCCCAGTTCACCAGCGGAGTAAATGTATCTGTATGCATGTGATTGGCGAGTCCGGGAACGGGGGAGAGGCAGAGACATTTTTTCGAGAAATCAGTGGTTCCGAACAGTTGCTCGCTTAGCATCCGGTCATTTGCACCGACAGACGATTTGATCATTTCTTTTTCAAAGCGCCTGATATTCTTCACTTCCATCATGAAGGTGAATGTGGTATTTGCCACTTGGCGCCAATGGCAGCCGGAGGTATGGAACAGATAACCCCTGTCTCTTTTCTTGTTTCTATATCGATCAGGGTAGTCGGGCGGATGGATAGCAAGTTCAGGCCGGTGTTTCACATACCTGAAAAAAAAGTTCTTTTTACTGTAGAAAATTTTTTCCCGCTCTTTTATCAGCGTATAAATATGATTGAAGCAATCAGGCGTATGTAGGTAGTCGTCTTCACAAAAGTAAATCCATTCGTTTTCAGGAAAAGTGAGTGACTGTCTGATTGACTCCCGGATGGAGCCTTCGTTGCCATAGTTTCCAAGGATAATTCTGGTATCATAAGATTTGAAAAAATCCGTCATTTCCGATGAAAGTTTGTCGCCCAGTATCAAAATAGAATGTGGATAGTTCTTAATGGAGGTATGCAGGCTTTTGAAACAAATCCTGATGATTTCCTGTTTGGTCAGGTTGAAGGGGCGCGGGTTATTATTAAATGAATTGACCACATCGCATGCCCTGAAAATGACATTTATTTTCATCGTTGAAATAGGAAAGTTAAGTCATATTGTTTTAGCCATGGTTTATCTGAATCAGGATATTAAATCTATTGTATCCAGATAAGTATTCATGATTGAATTCCAATTGTATTTGCCGGAAACGTATGCCAGGCCGTTTTTGCCGTATTCAACAGCCTGTACCGGTTTTTGAACAAGTTCCCTCATGCAGTCCTCAAAATCCTGCCTTGTTTCAAATGTCCAGCCTGCTTTTGCCTCTTCGATATGCGTTCTCAGCACTTCACATTTCCTGTTGACGATACCCGGTTTTCCCAATGCAAAGGCCTCCAGCAAGCATAGGGAGAGGCTTTCATATTCAGATGGTACCACAATCGCTTTGCATTGTGCCAGCAATTCATTTTTTTCCTCTTCACTTAGGAATCCTGTAAATACGGCTCTTCCTTTGACGTCATTCTTCATGAGATTCTGGCCGACCATCAATAAAGCGGGTGTGCCGGGTTCTAAATCGCAACACTGAGCATGCCATTGAATCAGTTTTTTACAGCCTTTGCCTTCTTCAATTCTGCCCAGATACATGATATATGGACTCTTGATCCTGTATTTTTCCAAAGCACCCGATTTTTTTCTTACATCAGGAGTGCTGATACCTGTGGCTACTATCTTGTTTTCGATACCGGCGAGGTCAAATCTTTTTTCTGCGAATTTTTTTTCGACCTCCGTGTTGAAAAAAATAAATCTTGCCGAAGTCATCACTTTTTCAAAGATGGTACGGTAAACCGCAGGCTCATCATGAATCATCGGAATCAGGATACTCTTTTCCGGAACTTCCTGAATCCCGAAGACGGTTGGATAATACAGGTAGGTGAAAAAAATAAAGCAATCGTAGTCTTTACGATGTGACCTGATGTGTTCGATAAGTCCCGAGGTGCAGGGACCTTGCCTCTTGAGATATAATTCATCCATCTTCATCCTCATGGAAGCTATCCATTTCGGCGGTTTTTTGGATTGGTCCATGCCAATAAGGCGAAGTATGCCCAGTGAGGCTTTGAGTGCCTTGTAACCGATGTTTTTCGCAACAGGAAGACCTCGGCGGGGATGGTTGAATCTGAGAATTCTAATTCCTTTTTCAAGGGACTCCCCTTCATCGAGCAAGGGCATCCAGTCGTCATAATTCAATGCGCGGGAAGTGAGCACAGTGAGGTCATGATAGAAGGAAAGTCTTTCTGCGATCTGAAATGCATGTACTTCAGCCCCTCCGTTGATGCCTGATCCGTAACGCTGGATGACCAATGCGATTTTTTTTCTTTTCCGATACATGCTCATCCTGAAAGCGCTTTGTAATTTGATTTTCAAATCCTAAAATTCTTCGATTATCCTGTAAATGTTCCTATCCTTGCTTTCTATTATTTTTTTGTCGATTTCCTTCCTGTCAATGTTTCTGATTCGCTTTCGCACAATCAGCTGATAGGCTTTTTCTGAGAGCAGTCTCAGTCTTTTTTCCTCATCCATTGTCGTAAGCCGGGCTTTGATTTGTCCGGCGAGTTCATCAACGCCGATACTATCTTTTGCAATGGTCTTGATAACGGGAATTTGTCTTTCGGAATTGATTTGGTTCGCGTTTATGATGTCTTTGGCGAAATGATTTGCATCAGGTCGGTCTGCCTTATTTACCACAAAGATGTCGGCTATTTCCATTATTCCGCTTTTCATCATTTGTATATCATCCCCTGATTCCGGAACTAGCACTACCACGGTCACATCTGCCAGGCCTGAAATTTCGATCTCGTTTTGACCCACTCCGATCGTTTCAATGATAATATAATCGAAGTTTGCCGCTTTCAGCAAATCAGTAATCTCAATCATATTCGGATGAAGGCCTCCGAGAATGCCTCTGGATGCGAGTGAGCGGATATAGACATTGGGATTTTTGTACCAGGAGGACATCCTGATCCTGTCGCCAAGGATGGCGCCGCTATGAAAGGGCGATGATGGGTCAATGCACAAAACGGCAACTCTATTGCCTTCGCGTAGCAGCAATTCGATCAGTTTGTCAGTCAGTGTGCTCTTACCCGCACCCGGAGGACCTGTGATACCTATGATGCCGCAGGCAGGATTGCCGGAGAGTTGTTTCAGCATCTCCTCATACCCCGGGTACCCATTTTCTATCTGAGAAATGGCCCTCGCTATCCACTTCACGTCGCCTGACCTTATATCATCAACATTTATCATCATTTACGCAAGATATCATTTGAGCCGATCCGAAAGGCACCGATCCATTCCGGAATACTAGAGCAGTTTTCGGTATAATTGGATATGTTGATCAGCGATAGTCTTCCAGTCAAATTTAACTGATCTTTCCCTGATCAAATCCTTCTTCGTATGATTCATATGGTAATCCTTCATGCCTTCTTCCAATACTTTTCTCATTTGCTCAGGGTCAAAATCGGAAAAATAGTATGCCTCATCACCTCCGATTTCAGGAAGAGAAGTCTTGTCCGAAAGAAATATCGGTTTGCCATAGTGCATCGCTTCCACAACAGGCAGGCCAAAACCCTCCGCAAGGGAGGGGAATACGAAGGCGCTGCAATTGGCGAAACACCAGTTTTTTTCCGCATCACTCACAGGACCTATGATATTCACCCTATTTTCAACGCCTAATGAACGGGCGGAACTGATTATTTTTTCAACATATCCGGGGTTGGAATGAATCCCTGCTATCACGAGTGAAAAAGAGTTGCCGACCAGTAAAGCAGGTAGCACGTGAAAGTTCTTTTTGTCTGTCACGGTCCCTATGGTAAACAGGAATTCTCCTTCGGATACGGAGGAAGGCTTCACCGGCGGGATATTGTCATTGATGCTGCATCCGTTATAAATCACATTGACGGATTTCGACCTGATATCAAGATGTTTTTCAACTTCTGATAATGTGAATTGTGAGATGCAAATTATTTCATCGGAACGGTCTATTTTTTTCTGAATTGACTTGAGCAGCGATTTGATTTTGTCAGGTCTGCCTTGTTTTTCTATCAGGAAATTCAGATCATGGATGGTGAGTACCTTCCTGAGATTTCCTTTATCGGGGAAATAGGAGGTGTTCTGGTAGGTTGCATGCCAGAGGACTATGTCTGAAGTGTCAGGAAACCAGAACTTGTGATAACCCTTTTGCCACATGAAATAGGAGTCAGCATCCAGTTTTCCGCTTGCTTTTTTACCTACATAATGAATCAGTTTTTCTCTTCCCGGGTCTAACTGAAGCCCAATTGCTTTTGCCAGGTTGAGGCAGTAATGAAACAATCCTGTATGAGGATATTTCATTCTTTCGCAATCGAAAACTATTTTTTTCATTTTGAAAGTGCCGCTTTTTCGATGGTCCCCGGTTTAAACCATCTGATGACCTTATGATTGGTAAAAGCAAATAGCCTGATTCCGGTTAATTTCTCTATCCAATTGAGAAATTTATATTTAAACGGGTATTTATCCTTCCTGATATCCAAATCCAGATCCCAGTTCTTTTTTTCAATTCGGTCGTTCATTACTTGCGGATGGGAGCCTTCGAACCTGCGAATGGAATTGAAGTCGTTATAATCGTAAAAATCTTCTGTAGCGAGAAACTCATTGAGGCTGTTGTCGTCATTATTCCAGAAACGGGCGACTGTTTTTTGCTTGATTTTCATGTTTACCGGGTTCTTCACCCACCCGTAATGATAAACGCTTGCCGGGATTGAAGCTACTTTTATTTTTCGAATTCCGTTTTTTCGGAATCCCTGTGCATCCCGATAGGATAATATGGATCGGTTGTTCCGGATGATTCGGGTTTCATGATCATACCATTTTCGGCCCGTCCCCACATAATCGTAGGTGCCGTAAAAATGCTCATAGTGAAAAAGCAATCCTTCCACTTCTTGATCTTTCTGGAAATGCCTTGCTGCCTCTCTGATCACAGGGTGGTACTTTTCATGGATGACCTCATCCCCCTGAATATAAAATATCCAGTCGGAATCCTTGGAAACATGCTCCAGTGCTTTATTTGTTTCCACGGCAAGAATCTGACCTCCGGTTCTGATAGCGGGATCCCAGGTTGAATGAATGATTTTGATCCTGGGGTCACCGATACTTTTAATGAGGCCTTCCGTATCGTCACTACTGTCGCCAATGGCGACAATCATCTCGTCAACCATGGGTAAAATGGAGGAAATGGATTCCACCACCGGATAGTCGTTCACAATCGCATTTCTTATTATGGTTACTCCCGAAATTTTCATCAAAAATGGCTGACAGAGCCTTTAGTGACTGTCTTTTTTCACTTATTAATTATGTATCCATTGTAAAGTTAACTTTGCCATTGAAATAATAGCTACGAATTTTGCAGATAAGTCTTTTAATACCTGTCACTTGACTAATTTCATTCCCATATTCCCCTTAAATCTGGTTGTATTCCCAGGCGAGGCGCTGAATCTGCATATTTTCGAACCCAGATACAGGCAGTTGATATCCGAGTGCCTTCAATCCGGTAAGCCGTTTGGTATTCCGGCTGTTGTAAATGACAGCCTGATGGAGACCGGTACGCTGGTGGAAATTATGGAATTGAGTCATTTGTATGAGGATGGCAGGATGGATATCAAAACAAGAGGAATAGCGGTATTCAAGATTCTTGAGTTGATCAAAGAGATTCCGGAAAAACTTTACGGAGGCGCCATTGTCAATTATCCTGAAAACAATATGCAGGGTAGTCGTACCCTGATGAAAACCGTTTTGGATGGAATGCATGCGATTCATCTGAAATTGAATGTGGAGAAAAATTTCAGCAAAACCGACGAGGAGCTCGGTAGCTATGATGTGGCGCATCATGTGGGATTGAGCCTCGAGGAGGAGTATGAGTTCATGCAACTGATGCAGGAAATACAGCGTCAGGAATACCTTAAGCGCCATATCACAAGGGTAATTCCGATGATGGATGAAATGGATGCCCTCCGGAAAAAAATCCGCCAGAACGGACATTTCAAGAATCTAGAGGGCTTTAAATTCACCTGATGTCCCCGCGAAAACGAACCATATGTCTTGATTTAGGCAATACGCTGTATAAAGCCGCACTTTTCGAAGAGGGTACTTTGCACGAGCAGTATATACTTCACAAAGATGATATTGATTCCTTGGTTAACTTGATTGAAAATACCTTGCCTGATACTTCCATACTTGCTTCCGTCACGGACCATCCGGTTGAATGGGAGAAGTTGCTGATGTCCCGCTCCGTCTTTCACAAGGTGAGTCATTCCAGCCTACTGAATTTCAAAGTTGAAATAAACAAGCCTGAAACAATCGGTACCGATCGCCTTGCCCTGGTGGCAGGTGCCATTGCCGAAAAGGCCGGCACCAATGTGCTGATCATATCTCTTGGGACCTGCATCACTTATAATTTCATTCATCAAGGCGGAGCATTCCTGGGTGGAGCCATTTCCCCGGGTATGGAAATGCGTTTCCGTGCCTTACATGAGCATACTTCGGGGCTTCCGGAGGTGAAATTGAATCCTGACCGTATCAACTGGGCTATTCCGCTGTTAGGTTATGATACTCCCACCGCCATTCAAAGCGGGGTAGTCAATGGGATGATAGCGGAATTGGAAGGAGTCATCATGCGTTACCAAACCAGATATGAGGGACTTGAAATCATCCTTACCGGAGGGCTTTCCCCTTATTTTGCGGGTCTGCTTAAAAACAGGATATTTGCCGACACAAATTTATTATTCAAAGGCTTGTATGCACTCAGTCAGCTTAATTGCAAATAAGACATTCCCATTCCTTTTTTTGCTCCTGCCGGTCATCTCCCTGCAAGCCGTAAAAGCCCAGGATAATTCTCCCTATTCCAGATATGGGATGGGGGATCTTGTCCCAGCCGGGAATATGGTCAATCGCTCGATGGGTGGGGCTGCCGCAGCCTATACCGATTTTCAAACCATTAATTTTCTGAATCCTGCCGGATACGGAAGTCTTTCCAATACGGTATTTGACGTAGCGGGAGAAGTGTTGAGCAGGACCATCAAAAGCAACCTTGCCCCTACTGATTACAAATCGAATAATTTGTTGGTGTCTTATTTCCAGTTTGGAGTGCCTTTGGCTACCAAGCGAATGCAAAAGAAAGGGTTAAGCTGGGGACTTGGATTCGGACTGCAGCCCTTGACCAGAATTGCTTATAAGCTAAGGGAGGATTACCGAATTGCCAATGTGGACAGTGCCAGCGCCTTGTTTGAAGGGAATGGCGGTCTTAATCGCTTTTCTCTGGGTACAGGGATCAAATACAAGAATCTGCGACTGGGATTTTCTGCCGGAGCCAACTTCGGCTCTAGAGAAACTATCAGTCGGCAGACGCTTATCAATGATTCAGTTGTTTATTATCGCTCCTTGAGAGAGGTCAAAACTAGTTTCAGCGGAATCAGTCTTGCAGGAGGAGTTATTTATGATATTCCTTTAAGAAGTAACACACTGAGGCTTGGATTGTATGCAAATTATTTTCAGAAGCTAAAGACGGAGACCAGCCAATTGGACGCCACTTTTCTTTTTGACCGCAGTGGAGAGAGCATACCCGTGGATACGGTTTCTTTTTCGGAGGGAATCAAGGGGGAAGTCACCATGCCCTTGCAATGGGTAGGCGGTATCAGCTGGAATTCCGCTCACTGGATGGTTGGTGCCGATTATGAATTCTGGGGCTGGTCGGACTATCGTAACAATGGCAAGGCTGAGTCTGTAAAAAATACTTGGAAAATCAGAACTGGGGCGCAATATTATCCCGCGAGTGAGAATACAGACGCCAAAAGATATTTTCAATTTGTAAAATACAGGCTCGGATTCTACTACGGTCCCGACTATATAGACCTTGATGGTGCAAGAAATGATTTTGCTCTTACGTTGGGAGCAGGTTTCCCGCTTACATCTTTCCAGTTATTGAGGCGCGGGGAATACGTACTTTTCAATACCGGCGTAGAGTTAGGATCGAGGGGTAGCAAGGATCTTGGCAGTATCAGAGAAAATACGCTGCGATTCAATTTTGGGATTTCCATGGATGCCAGATGGTTTCAGAAATCTAAATATGACTAATCTCGGCCCGTCTATGATTCGTTTTTTTTCAGGCAGATTCATGCTGATAATTTGTTGTTGTCTTGTCATACTTTCCTCCTGTGAAAATGATGAGGCTCAAGTGGCCGATTTGTCCAGTAAAAAGCCGGGCGTAGAAGTAGCAAAGACTGTTTCCATCAATTATACGGTGGGAGGGCGTACCAGGGCGATTTTGTCGGCGCCTCTGATGTACAGGGTGCAGGACAGCATTCCATACGTGGAATTTCCCAATAGCCTTCATGCTGACTTTTACAATGATTCCGCAGTGATGGAAAGCAAACTGGATGCTCGCTATGGTACCTATAAGGAGTCATCTGCAATTATTTTTCTGCGCGATAGTGTGAGGGTCGTCAATTTGCTGAAGGGCGATACGTTGTTTTGTGAAGAAATGTATTGGAATCAGAACAAGCCCGGTATGGAGTTTTTTACGGACAAACCTGTCAGGATCCGTACCCGTACCCAGGTCATTGATGGAGTAGGTATGGAGTCCGGCCAGGATTTCAGGAATTGGCGCATTCTTAAGCCCAGGGGAACCCTTCAGATTCCGGGTTCCAGTTTTCCGGAATGAATTTGTTAATTTTTGTCTCTTACCGACCTGAATCTTATTAGGCGTTAATTTCGGGTTTCAAAATACTACAATGGAATATAGAAGGCTGGGAAAGTCAGGACTGCAGGTAAGCGCACTCTCATTCGGGAGTTGGGTAAGTTTCAGTAAGCAGATCAATGATAAAATGGCGGAAGAGCTGATGAGTCAGGCCTATGACCAAGGCATCAATTTTTTCGACAATGCGGAAATTTATGCAAGGGGTGAGAGTGAAAAGATGATGGGTCGTGTTTTGAAAAAGAAAAAATGGGCCAGGTCCTCCTATATCGTCTCTTCAAAGGCATTTTTCGGCTGGCATGGTCCTGATACCAAGCCGACGCAAAAGGGAAATAACAGGAAGCATTTGATTGAAGCCTGTGATGAGGCCTTGCAGCGTTTGCAGGTGGATTATCTGGATCTTTATTACTGTCACAGGCCAGATAAGCAAACCCCCATAGAAGAGACTGTTTGGGCGATGAACCATCTGATTCAACAAGGTAAGGTATTGTATTGGGGAACCAGTGAATGGAGTGGAGTGGAAATCATGGAGGCCCATAGGGTGGCCCAGCATTACAGGTTAATTGGTCCGACCATGGAGCAGCCGCAGTACAACCTTTTCGAAAGGGCCAAAGTAGAGGTGGAATATTCGGAGATCTACAAGAATGTAGGTCTGGGAACTACCATTTGGAGTCCTTTGGCCAGTGGATTGCTAACCGGGAAATATAATGATGGAATTCCGAAGGGAAGCCGTTTCTCTCTGGAAGGATTTGAGTGGCTGAAGGATACTTGGGTGGCGGAGGAAAAGCTCCGAAAGGTGAAAAAGCTCAGTGAGCTGGCCGCGAAGCTTAGATTAACAACAGCGGTGTTAAGTATCGCCTGGTGCCTTAAAAATCCGAATGTCAGTACCGTCATACTGGGTGCGACTCGCAAGCAACAGCTTGCTGAGAATCTAAAGGCGTTGGATGCAGTGAAGTTCCTTACTCCTGAAGTGATGGAGAAGGTTGAGAAAATCATGCAGACCAAGCCGGTAGCTCCTTTGTATTGAAATAGCAATCAATCAAACACTAAAACAATCAATATGAAAAGACATGCCACGTTAGTCTGGAAGGGTACCGGAAAAGAAGGGGAGGGTTCTCTGAGTACGGAGAGTAAAGTACTTAGCAATTCCAGTTTCAATTATCTGAGTCGATTCTCAAACGGTGAAGGAACCAATCCCGAGGAGTTGCTTGCTGCCGCACATGTATCGTGCTTTACCATGAAAATCGCTTTCATGGTAAATGCCAAGGGCTGTACTGCCGAAGTGCTGGACACTCGTTGTGACATTACCATGGAGAATGACAGTATCTCGGCTTCTCATCTCAGTATTCGTGCAAAGGTTCCCGGACTGAGCCAGGAGGACTTCACTGCCATTGTGAATGAGGCAAAGGAAAAATGCATGGTTACCAGGTTATTCAACCTGCCCACAACCATGGACGCTGTTCTTGAAGCATAGATTTCATTTTAAGTGTATAAAAAAAGGGTGATTTGAAAATCACCCTTTTTTATTTTAAAAAATCATTCGTGAATTTGCTCGGGTCGCATCATCGGAAAGAACAGCACATCCTGGATGCTGGGCTGGTCTGTCAGCAACATGCATATTCTGTCAATGCCGAAGCCAATGCCGCTGGTGGGAGGCATGCCATATTCCAGTGCTCTGAGAAAATCGTGGTCAATGAACATAGCCTCATCATCTCCTCTTTCCATCAATCTGACCTGTTCTTCGAATCTTTCCCTTTGCTCGATGGGGTCGTTTAGTTCGCTGTATGCATTGGCGATTTCTTTGCCATTGACAATCAGCTCAAAACGCTCTACCAGTCCGGGTTTTGCCCGGTGCTTCTTGGTCAGCGGACTCATTTCCACCGGGTAATCAGTAATGAAGGTAGGTTGTACGTAATGATGCTCGCACTTCTCTCCGAAAATCTCGTCTATCAGTTTTCCCTTGCCCCATTTCATATCGGCGTGTATTCCTAGCTGTTGGCATACTTCCCTGATGCCTGCCTCGTCCATTCCGCTGATATCGTAGCCTGTATGTTCCTGTATGGAGTCATACATGCTGATTCTTTTGAACGGAGCCTTAAAACTTATTTCTCTTCCTCCATTCATGAAAACAGGACTTCCGTTGACGGCGATGGCGGCATGTTCCAGTAATTTCTCGGTGGTATCCATCATCCATTCATAATCCTTATAAGCCACATAGAATTCAAGTACTGTAAATTCGGGGTTGTGCGTTCTGTCCATGCCCTCATTCCTGAAATTCCGGCTGAATTCATATACCCATTCGAAACCGCCTACGACCAGTCTTTTCAGATAAAGCTCGTTCGCTATCCTCATGTACATCGGCACATCCAGGGCGTTATGATGCGTGATGAAAGGCCTGGCTGCCGCACCACCCGGAATACTCTGCAATACGGGGGTATCCACTTCCAGGGCTCCGTGATTATTCAGATATTCCCTGACGGCCTGAATGAATTTTGATCGTTTCACAAAAACATCCTTTACACCCGGATTCACAATCAGGTCCGCATATCGCTGCCTGTATCGGAATTCGGGATCAGTGACTTCATCGAAAGCCTCTCCGTCTTTTTCTTTTACAATGGGCAACGGCCTTAACGCCTTTGAAAGCAATGAAAATTCCTTCACATGGATGGAGGTTTCTCCGGTTTTTGTTTTGAAGACGAATCCTTTCACTCCGATGATATCTCCGATGTCAACCAGTTTTTTCCAAACCGTTTGATATAATGTCTTGTCTTCCTCAGGGCATATGTCTTCCTGTCTGATATAAACCTGAATTCGGCCGGACTCGTCCTGTAAAAGAGCGAAGCAAGCTTTCCCCATGTCCCTGATGCTCATGATTCTTCCTGCAATGCATACATTTGAAAGCTGTGGCTGCTGTTCTCCCTCCTGAAATTGTTCTTTGATTTCGGAAGCCGTCATATTGACGGGGTATAGGGGGGCGGGATAGGGATCGATACCCAGTTTCTTGAGTTCATCCAGCTTTTCCCTCCGGATGATTTCCTGTTCGCTTAAATGTTTTGTTTGCATGATTCTTTGCTGTTTGCGAGGCAGCAAAGGTAATACATGGGCTTCATGTATCAGGCTTGTTCGGCGGAAAGTAGCACCTGCCAGGCTTCAGAGACTTTGCCCTGCTCCAATAACCGGGCGGCATGCTTATGCAGCTCTTTTTCCATTTCAGCGGGATCAGATCCGAAATATTGGATGATTTCCTTTAAACGAGGGTCTTCATATTCAGCCATGACAACGGGCATTTCGTGAACATTCGCTAATTGTCCTAGTTGATTTCCGGTAAGTATCAGGCTATTCCTGATGCCTTCGGGAAGCATATCTATTCCTATGCCCAGCTGAATATTGGGCTTGGCTACCTTGAAAAGTGCCGATGGTTCCACCTTGCAATACCAGTCTCCTCCCAGACGCGCCACCAGATGCAACTTTTCCTGGTCAATCTGTTTCTGGTCGTTCAGTATGGACTCTTCAATGTGCATGCAAAGGACTTCGCAAATCACCAGATTCCCGGCTCCTCCTGTTTCTCCCAGCGGAATGATGCCATTCACTTTGCATTCGAATTTGACCTTGCTTTCTTTAACCATGGGAGGCTTCACCATGGTGGCAGGTTGTTCGGTGAAGCCCGCTTTGATGAATTCGTTCACCTCCTTCGGATAATCGCAGCTGGAGAGCGACATCTGATGCACCATGTCATAATCTACCATGTTGATCACCACTTCCTTGATTTCCTCCACATTTTGTAATGTGTGCTTGGTGCTGTTGTCACGAACCCTTCTGGCAGGTGAAAAAACAAGTATCGGCGGGTTTGAGGAGAAAATATTGAAAAAACTGAAAGGACTCAGGTTCACATGGCCTAAGCGGTCAATGGTGCTGGCAAAGCAAATAGGTCGGGGTGCGACGGCATGTTGCAGGTAGTTTTGCGCGGCGGCAGGACTCAGGTCTTTCAATTGTAGTGTGAGCATATTGAATATTGAATGTATCCGGTAATTACCCTGCAGGCAGATTTTTTTTCAGCTTAAGTATGCTGAAGTCATCATTTTCCTTCACTATGGTATTTTTCAAGTGGCCAAGACCGTCAATTTCCATTTCCACGGTGTCTCCCGGTTGAAGCCATTGCTCCTTGTAATTGGGCTCATTGAGTTTGCCGGTTCCATTCAATTCGAGAAAACAGCCGGTACCTACTGTGCCGCTTCCGATTACATCTCCCGGGAAAATATTGGCTCCGTAGCTAACTCTTTCCACGATTTCGGCGAAGGTCCAATCCATATCTCCCACATTCCCTCTGCTTACCTCAATGCCGTTGACTTTACAGGTCATGGTCATGTTCCAGCTCTTTCCGATATGACCCGTTTTACAAGGGATTTCAAGATGTTCCAATTCATCCAATGTTACGAGTACCGGACCGATGACAGTGGAAAAGTCCTTGCCCTTGGCAGGTCCGAGGTTGAGCAGCATCTCTTCCATTTGCAGTCTTCTGGCACTCATGTCGTTCATGATCATCAATCCAGCGATGTAATCATCGGCCTCGACGGCCCGGATATTTCGGCCGGGCTTACAAATGACGATAGCCGCTTCGAGTTCAAAATCGAGTTTTTCAAAGTGATCGGGCATGCAATAAATATCTCCCGGTCCCTGTATGCTATTATGATTGGTGAAATAAAAGATGGGGTATTGATCAAATTCCGGAATCATTTCCACTTTTCTGTTTCTTCTCGCAGCGGCTACATGCTGACGGAATGCGTAGCCGTCGCGGCAAGAGGTCGGGTGAGGCACGGGAGCAAGAATCGTTGAATTACCAAAATCCAGTGATGGCAGCTTGCCGGATGTGCCTGATTTAATTCGGTGTTCCACTGCTTTCGCTACCGGGAAATAGTCCTCCCAATAGTTCAGGAACATCGCCATACTGACCGGCAAATCGGGATGCAGGCTATCCATATCGTAGAGTCTTCCCTCCACCAATATGGCAAGTTGTTCCTGTTCTTCTTTCAGATAAGTGACCAGCTTCATATATCTAGATTTAAGTGCAAATTTAACATACAAAGAAGTATCAAACTTAGTCGGTTTCGAATTGGAAATTATTCCTGCTTGATCTGAAAAAGAGAAGACGACAGAAAAGATTCAACAGGATGGAGGTTATGAAAAACTACCATTTTTCAGGGTCATCCGCCGGGAGCTCAGGGTTTGCTGATTGCCTTCTTGTTCTTATTTTCTGCATTTGTCTTTCTACCAGCAGGCTCGCGATGATTCTGCCCGCCTCCTTGTCGGGATGGGTGCGCAGTAATTCTCTCAGCTTTGACTCGCTCACGTCTATCCGATACAGAATCGAAATCAGCTTATTAAAGTCCTGCTGGATAAGCCGGTTGACGGCATCTGCCAGTTGATTGAACAGATGTTCGTCCCGAAGTTGTTCTTCAGAGCGGATATCCAATACTGATTCTATGATTTCCCTTTCCGGCATAGCATGTTATACAAGTCCAAGGTAGTTAAGTCCTTTCAATAAGGCAAGTCGGGCTCTGTCAGCGATTCTGTAATTTTATCACTCACATGATGGACGGCGAGGAAATAAGGTTTTTTTTGAATGAGAAGGTTGATCAATACAATAACCTGCAGTTTATTGAACAGGATCCTGTTTCCATTCCTCATCTTTTTTCATTGAAGGAGGACAAGGAGATTGCGGGATTTCTGGCAGCCACCATTTCCTGGGGTAATCGAAAGGCTATTTTGAAAAGTGCAAACAGGATGATGGAACTTTTGGGTGAAAGTCCTTATGATTTCATTATGAGTCATCGACAATCAGATTTAAAAAGGCTGGAATCTTTTGTTCACCGTACGTTCAAAGGTGAAGACCTTATTTTTTTTGTAAAGGGGTTAAGGCGTGTATATAATAAATATGGCGGATTGGAAATGGTTTTTCAGAAAAATCAGCAATTTGATTCACTGCAAGGGGGAATTATATCGCTGAGAAGGATCTTTTTTGATTTGCCTCATGCTGCGAGATCGGAAAAGCATCTTTCTGATCCGGAAAAAGGATCGGCAGCTAAAAGAATCAACATGTTTTTGAGATGGATGGTTCGAAGGGATGGCCGAGGGGTGGATCTGGGATTATGGCAAACCATTTCGCCCTCGGTATTGAGTTGTCCGCTTGATGTGCACTCGGGTAATGTTGCAAGGAAGTTAGGGTTGCTCCATAGAAAACAAAATGATGCGAAAGCGGTGCAGGAATTGGATGCACAGCTCAGAATCATGGATCCGCTTGATCCTGTGAAATATGATTTTGCGTTGTTTGGCTTGGGAGTGTTTGAGGGATTTTGACGGTGCCTTCGAGAGCCTCAGGCACCTTCCCTCGTCGCCAATTATTTTTTATCTTCATATTGATTATTCTAAACCATGCTCCAATGAAAAAAATAATAGCACAGCTTTCCTTCACTTTTTTGTTCATTGTCTGCGCTAAGGCTCAGACTATTTACGATGCGTCCGGCAGGACAATAGCGCGTATCAGTGGCGAATCTGTGCGCAGCTCTTCAGGCCGCACCATAGGTCGTATAGATAATGATCGGATATATGATGGCAGTGGTTCCAGTATCGGACGTATCGATGATGACCGTGTATACGACGCTTCGGGCAGAAGTCTGGGAAGGATTGATGGTGACAATATTTACAATGCCTCGGGACGTAAAATCGGCAGAGTGGACGGCGAGCGATATTATGACGGTTCAGGCCGTACCATCGGCAAAGTAGATGGCGTAAGAAGAAAGACTGCGATATTGTATTTCTACTTCTTTTTTTATTGAACTCATCCTATGGCTTGTGTCAGGTCTGCTATCAGATCATCGGCATCCTCAATTCCGACGCTTAGTCGGATCAGGCCATCGGTAAGACCATTTTTTAATCTTTCTTCCCTTGGTATGCTGGCATGTGTCATGCTGGCGGGATGGTTGATGAGAGATTCCACTCCTCCCAGACTTTCGGCAAGTGAGAATAATTTGGTAGAGCAAAGAACGCGGGTTGCTGCTTCTACGCTGTCATCTTTCAGCGTAAAGCTCATCATGCCTCCAAAATCGCGCATCTGGGATTTCGCCACTTCAAATTGAGGATGGTCTTCGAAGCCACACCAATATACTTTGTCTACTTTAGGATGTTGCCTCAAGAAATGGGCTATTTTCCTTCCGTTTTCACAATGCTGTTTCATCCTGACATGCAAGGTTTTAATCCCACGTAATACCAGGAAACAATCCAGTGGTCCCGGTACGGCGCCACAACTTTTTTGAATGAAATAAAGTTGTTCTCTCAGTTCAGGGCTATTCATGACCAGTGCACCCTGAATGACGTCACTGTGCCCACCCAGATATTTGGTTGCGGAATGCATCACAATATCCGCACCCAAATCAAGCGGGTTCTGTAGGTAAGGTGTGGCAAAAGTATTATCTACACATAGCAACACATTGGCCTTTTTTGCGATGGCCGCAATGGCTTTGATATCCGAAATATTCATCAGAGGATTGGTGGGCGTTTCTATCCAGATCAACTTGGTCTGTTCACTGATGGCTGCACCCACGTTTTCGGGGTTACATGTGTCTATGTACTTGAATGATATCCCAAATCTTGAAAATACTTTGGAGAAAAGCCGATAAGTTCCGCCATACATATCGTTTCCGCATATCACTTCATCACCCGGATTGAGCAACTTGATGACTGCATCGGTAGCGGCAACACCGCTTCCGAATGCCAGCCCGAATTGGCCGTTTTCAATCACCGCCAAGGCCTCTTCCAGTGCCTGTCTGGTCGGATTTTGTGACCTTGCATATTCATAACCTTTATGTTTCCCGGGTGCTTCCTGCACATAAGTCGATGTCTGAAAAATAGGCGTCATGATGGCGCCGGTTGACGGATCCGGGTGTGCGCCGGCATGTATGAATCGAGTGGCTTGTTTCATTGATTGAAGTTCATCTTTATGACTGCTCATCTGGAAATATTTATTGACAAAAGTAAAGATATTCGGGAATGCGATGTCATGGTATAAGGGCGGCGAGTGAAAGATATCTCCAGTCATTATTCCTGAGTTCGTATGCGTCGGCAGGCCTTATCTTTTTTTTAAGCACCGCAGGTTTCAGTATTTTCTCTTTCACCAGCTTGCTTCTCGATTCCATGATTAGCTCCTGAATATCCGGCGTTGATAACCAGCTTTTCTGAGGCGGCTCAAATCCTGTCTTGCCCTTTCGCCATACTATTTCTTCCGGTAACCTTTTTTCCATCATTTTTCTGAGTATCCACTTGGGGTAGCCATTTCTGATTTTATATTCCGCCGGTAAGGAAAACAGGAATTCCACCGTTTTATGGCTCAGGAAGGGTAGTCTTACTTCTACTCCGTGAGCCATAGAGCTGCGATCCGCAAATCGCAGCAGTTCCTCGAGGCCCATCCTCATGCAATTGAAATATAAGATGTCATTCAGGCTTTTGACCAGGGGTTTGCTGATGCCGTTCCACTCCTTACCCTTTAAATTGTCAAGATACTGCCCTTGTATGTCCGGGTGCCTCAGGATCGTGAGGTACTCTTTTTTTTCCAAAATCAGGGAAGTATGGGAGGGTAGCAGGGTGGATAATATGTTGCGGATATCCCAGTTAAACCTGATTTTATTGGTCTTAAGTTTTTTCTTTTCCCCAAGAGCAGCAAGGAATTTTCTTTGGTTCCACAATTCCTGCAAAAACCAATGGGCATATCTGTCGTAGCCGGCCATGATTTCGTCCGCACCTTGCCCATCCAGCAAGACTTTTATATTAGTTTCTTTTGCCCTCCGGAAGACGCTGAATTGGGCGAATGCGCTTGAAGAGGTGATTGGTTCTTCCTGATGCCAGGCCAGTTTTTTCAAGTCTCTTTCCAGTTCGACGGCCGTTGGGGAGACTGAAATATTTTGATGCGGTAATTTTTTCTGTAGCAAATCCAAATATCCGGATTCATCTTTTTCAAATCCGGGAAATATTGCCGAGAAAGTTCTGAAATCGTTACCGCTTCCTTTCAGCTGAAGAGCGAACCATGTAATGGTCGAACTGTCAAGTCCTCCACTTAGACTGCCTCCGACGGGTACATCGCTGCGTAATCTTTTGAATACGGATTCGGACATCAGTCCGTTCAGGAATTCTATGGACTCATCTTCACGAAGCTGGGAGTGTCTGTGTTTATTCAAATCCCAATATTGGGTCATTTGACAATCGCTCCCATCGGCTTTTTTGACAAGGTAGTGTGCCGGAGGAAGAGATAAGATGCCGTCAAAAAATGTCTGTGATTTATCTGAGGGGTTTTGAACCTGTCCTAATGCGATATAGTTCAGTATCATTCTTTCGTTCAGCCGACGAGGAACACCCACCGACCATAAGGCTTTCATTTCGCTGGCAAAGGCCATTTGTGTTCCTTGGTTCCAGAAATAAAATGGTTTTTCGCCAAAGCGGTCTCTGGCTGCAAATAATGTCTTTTCATGATTATCCCAGATGGCAAAAGCGAACATGCCATCGAGGAAATGCAAACATCGCGAGCGGTAGCAATCATATGCCGCCAATATCACTTCCGTGTCGCTCATTGTTCTGAACATATATCCTGCCTTCCTGAGTTCTGTCCTGAGCTCGGGGTAGTTATAAATCTCTCCGTTGTAAACAATGGTGTAGCGGTTGCCGTAATGCATGGGCTGATTGCCATCTTTGCTAAGATCTATGATGGCAAGTCTTCTGTGGGAGAAACCCACCTCGTTATTTTCATCGATCCAGATACCTGACCCGTCAGGACCTCTGTGCGCAAGGGCGTCTCCCATTCGCTGAAGCAATGTTTCACTGACTTGAGATGATATGATACCGGCGATTCCGCACATCTGGAAAACTCCTTTTTCAGGGCAATGAAAACGGCAAAGAGGTTTTAATGTTGTCCCAGCATATGACCAATTCCATGCCACCTGGAATTTCTCTGAAGAACATGGTGAAGTCCTCCGCTTGCTGATCAGTTATCACAACGGGCACTTTGGTTCTCAGAATATCTCTGGAGCTATCCATATCCAGACCCCAGTTGTGTATATTTCCGTTGATAGCAATGGTCCATGAAAGACTGTCCGGTATGCAGTACAGACTATATCTGCCGGCAGGCAGGAGTTTGCTGTCAATTGACGCTTCCCGGAATAATTCCAGTTCTGTAGCTTCATTGGCTCCCAACCTCCACGGTTTGCCATAGGGACAAAGGCTTTTGGAATCAGAACCAAATAAATTTCTTCCCTTTTTATGAGGTCTGCTGTAAATGATCCTGGCTACAGGCTTATCCGGTTTTCCGGTTTTCATTTTTAATAACGGGTAACCTGCCGGGAAATAAATGATATCGGGGGGTGACACATCAATTGGGGTTATGCCGTTTCCGATATCAAGTGAAATGCCCGTGGGGATTTTTTCAGTACTGTTGCTGTTTCCATTTTGTTTGCAGGAAATATTCATCAGGGAAAAAATCAATAAAGCTGCACTGATGTATCCGGAAGACATGTTTGTTTTGGCGTTGTTGTTTCAAAGATAAGTCAATCCTTCTCCATTAGCTCTTCCAATACATTCCTGCTGAACCTGATAAGTTCGGGTATGAAATTGTCATAGGCGGCTTTCATTTCCTGTTTTCTTGTCATGAAAAGCTCAAACGCAAACTCGGCCTCGTGGAGATAGGCCGATCTTCTGACAAGCCCCTCGAAGCTCTTTTTCATGGCTGGATCTTCGCCAAAAAGAATCAGCCATTTGTATGTTTTCATGCTTTGCAACACCGGGATGAATTTTTCAGGTAGCCAGATCCGGTTTGATTCCAAGTCATCACAAGTAGATACAAGCAGAGCCTCTTTTTTATGCTGGTGTTCAAAGAGATTCTTGTCATTGGCTACAAAATGGTCGTATGCCACATCGGCAAAGGCGCCGGCATAAAGCCTGTACCTTGGGCGAAAAATATTTTTTATAAAGGCAGTGCTTTCATGTTTGTCTGTGAATCCGTCAATAGCCCGATGCAATTTCAGTCCTTTGAAAACCGGGGACGGTAGATCAAATTGCCTTTTCCCTTTCACGAAGTCGCTGATCATGTTGCCGGTAATGATTCCCGGCTTCTCCATGGATAAGTATGCATGTGCCAGGTAATTCATGATGGGTATGCCGGAAAATTATTTTTTCAGGAGAATGTTTTTTGATAACCAGCTGCTGATGAGTTCCAGCGCTGCGGGAGAGATCGTTTCATCAAGCTTGCCATACTCCTGGGGCGTGCATCTCTGGCAAGTCTGCAAAAGATGATTCAGGCCGGGTAGAAAAACAATATCATATTGGCGACTCTTGCTTTTCTTGAGTGATTTTCTGATTCCCTCCAGATTAGGGGTTGCCACCACCTGAATATCCTTCTCTCCATTCAGCGCCAAAACCTTGCAATTCAATTTTTGCAGGTAAGGGCCGGGGTCTGCCTGCATGAAGTATTTGAACCATGGTGTGAAAAGCTCCTGGGTAAATTTTTTCAAATAGATATTCTGTTTGAAAGATTCCCTAAGTCCCAGGGTTTTGATAACTGCATCCGTTTGCAAGGCAAACCAACTGTCAAACACCGTTCTTCCTTTTCTATTCGCCTCTGCCGTATCCAACGAGGAAAGTATTGCCGGCGCTATTGCCCTATATAAAGCTCCGTATGCCTGCGAAGCGGAATCCGACATTCCGTTGGCTTTTAGCAAGGCGATATTTTGTTCTACCATCAGGTCAAGGGACGGTACTCCCGGGGCAGCCATCAAAATGATAAATGCTAATTCCTTTTTCTCTGCTGCCAGCATCGTGGCTATCAGGCCACCTTCGCTATGGCCCAACAATCCAATTTTTTTCGGATCAATCATGTTCTGCTTTTTCAAAAATTCCAGAGCAGATGCTGCATCTTTTACAAAGTCGGCGGTGGTGGCGCCGGTATAGGTACCGGTGGATTTTGCGGTGCCGCGGTCATCCACCCTAAGCACGGCGAATCCTGCCTTGGTGAGATGATCGGCCAACACCATGAATGGCTTGTGGCCCATGATTTCCTCATCACGGTTCTGGGCTCCGCTTCCCGTAATCAACAGGATAGCCGGATATTTCACTGAAGCTTTTTTGTTCTTGTCGGAGGAAAAAGGGTGAGTGAGGGTTCCTGCGAATACTATGGAGGTATCCGGCCCGGGAAAATTCACTTCCTCGGCATGATACGGGAAAGGAGGTACAGGTGTTTGTGGTTTTAAGCGGGAAAACGGTTTTGACAATTTCCTCAACTTCAAAGGCACTTTTACGCCTTGCCGAAAAATACCATCCATGCTGCTGTCTGAAATGATTTTTCCTGAATAGGATGCGTTAAGGCTTTTGACGGTCACTTTAATTGAATCATCCCAGGTCATTACCTCGTCTGTCTTAATGTCGAAGGCTCCCTGGTCGGGGCTGTCCATCGTGGCGGATAGTTTTCCTGTTGAGTCATGGAAGAAGTGGAAAACCAGCTTTAGCCCTCCTCCCACAGTGAGTTCTCCTTGCCAGTATCCGGTCAGATTCTTTTGTGCCAGACATCCTAGGCTAACAAATAACATGGAAATGAATAGAAATAATCTCATACGCAAATTTAATCATAGTTCCTCAGTGGCCCTGTCTCAAGTGTAAAATGACTATTTTTGCCACCCTAAAAAACGGAACTATGCAAAGAGGACCTGTATCCCAGTATATTGAGCATCACTACCGACATTTCAATGCCGCCGCCCTGATGGATGCCGCCAAAGGGTATGAGACCCATCTTGCCGAAGGAGGTAAAATGATGATCACCCTGGCAGGAGCCATGAGTACCGCGGAATTGGGCTTGAGTCTTGCTGAAATGATCAGGCAGGATAAGGTGGCCATCATCAGTTGCACGGGAGCTAATCTGGAGGAAGACATCATGAACCTGGTGGCGCATAATCACTATAAGCGAGTTCCCAATTACAGAGACCTTAGTCCTCAGGATGAGTGGGATTTGCTGGAGAATCATTTTAATAGGGTAACCGATACCTGCATTCCGGAGGAGGAAGCTTTCAGGCGCATGCAAAAACACATTCACAAGGTCTGGAAAGATGCGAATGATAAGGGAGAACGATTTTTTCCGCATGAGTTCATGTACAAATTATTATTAAGCGGTGAGCTTGACCAGTATTTTGAAATAGATCCAAAGGACAGTTGGATGATGGCTGCCGCCAAGAAGAACATTCCTATTGTGGTTCCCGGCTGGGAGGACAGTACCATGGGTAACATTTTTGCTTCCTATGTCATCAAAGGAGAGTTCAATGCCGGCACCATGAAGAGCGGAATCGAATATATGGTCTGGCTGGCCGATTGGTATCGCCAAAATTCCGAAGGGAAAGGCGTAGGATTCTTCCAGATCGGCGGAGGAATAGCGGGTGATTTCCCAATTTGTGTGGTCCCCATGATGTATCAGGATCTGGAATGGCATGATGTTCCCTTTTGGAGTTATTTCTGTCAAATTTCAGATTCCACTACTTCTTTCGGCTCTTATTCCGGAGCCGTACCCAACGAAAAGATCACCTGGGGCAAGCTGGATATCAATACACCTAAATTCATTGTAGAGAGTGATGCTACCATAGTAGCGCCGCTGATTTTCGCATGGATTCTACGATGGTAATGTTTATGCTACCGAATCATATGCCCGCGTCAGCGGGCATTTTCATTTTGAGGGATTAACCGACCATGAAAATAGGCAAATGCTGTCTTGCCAAAAGGGGTATGGCGATATTAGCAGGTTATTTGCAGCGCTATGAATTCTGATGCTTACTACCTGGTCATGGACGGCATGGGCAGATCTCTTAGAAGCATTTCTTTTTTGTTCGCGATTTCCCATGCGGTATGAAACACCAGCCTTGTCCTCTTTGAGAAAAGATCCCAATTGATCTTGTCGATGGTGTCAGTAGGTTTGTGATAGTCACCTTTGAGCATTCCATCGTAGAAAAACAAGATAGGTACTCCTTTTTTGGCGAAGTTGAAATGGTCGCTTCTGAAAAAGATGCGATTGGGATCCTTCGGGTCATCGAACTTATAGTCGAGTGTCATGCCGCAGCAATTGGCATTGGCCTTGATACTGATATCATTCAGTTCGCTGCTCATCTTGTCATGTCCAATCAGGTACACATAGTTGTTAGTGTCCGGCAGATTCCTTTCCGTATCAATGCGGCCGATCATGTCTATGTTCAGGTCCACGGATGTTTTCTCGAGAGGGAATATCGGGTTGTTGCTATAGTATTCACTTCCCAGCAATCCTTTTTCCTCTCCGCTTACTGCCATGAAAACCAAGCTTCGGGAAGGGCCGTTACCATCCGCCTTCGCTTTTGCAAATACTTCGGCTATCTGAAGTATGGCTGAAGTGCCGCTGCCGTCATCATCGGCTCCGTGATATATTTTTCCGTCCTTCACTCCCAAATGATCATAATGGGCAGTAAGAAAAACATATTCATCCTTCTTTTCTTTCCCCTCGATTACGCCCAGTACGTTGGAAGGTTTGATGGTATCTGTTTGTTTTTTCAGTGCTATCCGACAAGGCAGCCTGAAGATGCCACCTGTGAACTTAGCTTCGGGACGAACAAATGGTTTAAATCCCGCTCCGGCTTTGATGATACTGTCCGCGAATGAAGGAGTCAGAAGCTTCCTTGCCGCCGCATGACTTATCTGAATATGATTGATGACCGGGCTGTCAACGGTGCTTTTCGGAAATCGATTGGTTTTGAGACTATGCTCGATGCTTCTTTCACTGAAAGATTCTTGTCCCGGGTTGATGACGATTACCGCTGAAGCACCCATGTAAAAGGCTGCTTCCAGTTTTTTCTGAAGACCAAGGCTTGTCCATTCACTGGGTTTTTCAGTTCCTGTAATCAGGAATTTTGCATTGGATTTGGGTTCACCGGTAAGGATTATGGCAATGCTGTTTTCAAGTCTGGTGATGCCGGAGTAGTCATTGTACATTTTGTCCATTATGCCATAGCCCAGGAAAACCAATTGTTCTGCCCTTACCTCTGCAGATTTGTTTTGCCCGACCGGCATGATGAAATCCTCGCCATATCTTGCCATTTCTGTATTCCAGGAGAAAGAGGATCCGGCCATGCTGTCTTTTAACAGATAATAAAATTGTTGATAACCGTTGAGGGAAACAGGCGGAGTCAGTCCTATTTCCTTCATGCGGGATTCAATGTATGCGGCCGCTTTCCTTTGGCCCTGTTTCCCGGTTTCCCTTCCCTCCATATCGGGAGCAGCCAGTATGCTGAGGTCTTTTTGCAATCCTTCCGCATTCAGCATGGATGCGTATGTTGATGCATTTTGTGATTGTGAATTTGCTTGCAGGCAACATAGAATGAGCAGGGCAGCGAAAAATTTTTGCATGGTGTGATGTTGATTGGGGACTAACCGGCAGATTGTCAGGGTCAGCCGATTTTTTTTACTCTGTTTTCATGTCTGCCTCCTTCAAAAGCGGTTTCCATGAATACATCCACCATAGAGGCGGAGGTGCCGGACGCTACGAATCTGGCCGGAATACAGATGATATTCGCATCATTGTGTTTCCGTGCCAGAGCGGTGATTTCCTCATTCCAGCAAATGGCTGCGCGGATACCTGCATGTTTGTTAGCCGTAATGGCAACACCGTTGGCCGATCCGCAAAGCAAGATGCCAAAGGAGGCTTCTCCACGTTTCACCGCTTCTGAAACGGGATGCGCAAAGTCAGGGTAGTCTACCGAGTCACGATTATGGGTACCGTAGTCCTTATAAGGAACCCCCTTGCTTTCAAGCAGCCCCAATACTTCTTCTTTTCTGTCAAATCCTGCGTGGTCACAACCTATCGCAACCGGTTTATTATTGTCAAATACAAACATGACGGAAGGTTTATTAATTGATTGTTTTTTTCAACTCCATTCCTTTTCTTCTTTTTTCTCCTGAACAGCTATTCTGGCGCAGATCAGAATACTGATTTCGTATAATAAAAGGAGCGGTAAGGCGACGATAATCTGACTTGTCCAGTCAGGGGAGGGGGTGATGACGGCTGAGGCCACTAAAATTATCAGTAGCGCGTATTTTCTGTACTTTCTCAAAAAGGAAGAGGAAATGAGTCCGATTTTAGCTAAGATATAAGCCATCACTGGCAGTTCAAAGGCCAGGCCGCATCCCAGCAAAATATTATTCAGCGTGTCAATGTAATCTTCCAGCGTAGGCATGTAGCGGTAAGCTCCCGTGCTGCCCAGGGTGAAATTAGCAAGGAAATTGAAGGTGAAGGGCGCCAGTATGAAATAACCAAAAGCAGCTCCGGTGAAAAAGCAAAGGGATATCCAGAAAATTCCTCCTCTGGCGTATTTCAGTTCCCTTGCGGAAAGGGCGGGTCTGATGAACCTCCATAATTCCCACAATAAATACGGGAAGGCTATAATCAGTCCACCCATCATTGAAATAGATAACGCTGCCATGAAAGGACCGCTGATGGTATTGCCCAAAAGCGGAATATTCACCGGAGGCATGCATAAAGAATCGCCCAGGCCAAGATCATTGCTGAGTCTGCACAGAAAGCCATAGGTGATGAAATTCGATCTGGCAGGCGCATAGATGATGTTATCAAAGATCCAGTCCACAAAAACAAAAATGGAGATGGTCATCAACAGCCATACAACCACACTTCTGAACAGGTGCCAGCGCAAAGCCTCCAGGTGCTCTACGAAGCTCATCTCGGAGGCGGTTTTTAAACTTTTTTTTATTTGCGATGACATATTTGCAAGCTGCCGTTTCGTCAAAAAGTCGGTTTACTGCTGCAAAATTAAGGGTTAAGGAATTGGTCAATGAAGAAGCCCCTGTGGAAACAGGGGCCGATTTACCAAAACTAACTGCTTATGAGAAAACGTATCAATCAAAAAATCTTCATTGATAAGATTGCAAATAGAATGCCAGACTGATCGTATGAATTGTTAAAGGCAGGAGGTGCTTGCATCATGAGAAGATCCCGGGGATAAGTGATGTATGCAAGTCTTTGAAAGGACGTTACTCTGCCATTTTTTCCGCATTTTCGGCAAATTGCAGGGCCTCGATGAATTCCTGGATTTCTCCGTTCAAAATGCTGTCAAGATTGTAGGCGGTCAGGCCAATCCGGTGGTCTGTCACCCTTCCCTGAGGGAAATTATAGGTTCTGATTTTAGCGCTTCTGTCGCCTGTACTGACGAGGCTTTTTCTTCTTCGGGCTATTTCCTCCTCCTGTTTTCGGACTTGTTCATCGTAAAGCCTGGTCCGGAGCATTTCCATCGCCTTTTCGCGATTTGCCAGCTGAGTCCTTTCCGTCTGGCAAACTACGGTAACACCGGTAGGAATATGTGTCAAAAAGACTTTTGTTTCCACCTTGTTCACGTTTTGTCCTCCGGCACCGCCGCTTCGGGCTGTCTCCATCTTCACATCGCTCTCTTTCAACTCAAAATCCACTTCTTCCGCCTCCGGCATCACAGCCACGGTGGCTGCGCTGGTATGTACCCTGCCGCTGGCCTCGGTATCCGGAACCCGTTGCACCCGGTGCACACCGCTTTCAAATTTAAGGGTGCCATAGACATCATCCCCTACCACTTCCACCTGAACTTCCTTATATCCTCCCACGGTACCTTCGTTCTCGCTGAGGATGGCGGTTTTCCAGCCCTTTTTGTCACAGTATTTCAGGTACATTCTCAGGAGGTCACCCGCAAACAAGGAGGCTTCATCGCCGCCTGTACCTGCGCGAATTTCCAATATGGCATTTTTTTCGTCGAAGGGATCTTTGGGAATGAGCATGTTTCGAAGCTCTTTTTCCAGCGATTCTTTTTTCTCTTCCAGGTCCGGAAGTTCCTGTTTGGCCATCTCCCTCATTTCATCATCGTCTCCGTTGAGTACTTCTTTATTGAAGGCGATATCATCCTGCAATTTCAGGTAATGGTTCCTTGCATTCACGATTTTCTCCAGACTTCGGTATTCTTTGCTCATGGCGCCATATTTCCTGTTGTCATTCACGATCTCAGGATTGGTGAGGGCAATCGCCAGGTGGTCGAACTTGGCTTTGATGGCGTCCAGTTTATCTAACATGCAGTAATTTTAACAGGAATAAGGCTTTTGGATGCCTTATTCGGGCGCAAATTTACTATTTATCAATCATTCGGTTTGTTAAGGAAGTTCAGAGCGGAGTATATTTTCGACGGCTATCGTTTCCGGAAGGAGGATGAGGTGCTGATTGCCTCAGGCGATGGCAGGATCATTGATATCGTTACTGCCGAGGTAGCGGGTGAGGGAGTTGAATATTTCTCCGGCATGCTTTTGCCAGGATTTGTCAATTGCCACTGCCATCTTGATTTGAGTCATCTGAAAGGCAGGATTCAGGATGGAACCGGTCTTGTTGATTTTCTGTTAAGGGTATTGGCGCTGCGGGATGCAGTTTCCGTTGAGGAGAAAAATGACGCCATGTTAAGGGCGATGGATCAAATGCATCGTTCCGGCACGGTGGCTGTAGGCGATATTTGCACCGGCAACACATCTCTGGAGATCAAAAAATTCTCATCGCTGAAGTGGCATAATTTCATCGAGGTGTCAGGCCTTTCGGAAGCCGCTGCTGATGCGAAGTGGCAGGCTGCTTTGCGGTTGGTCGCTGAATACAGGTCTGCTCTTCCCGGCGCCCGGTCCGTTCCAAGTCCTCATGCACCTTATTCTGTTTCGCCGCTGTTGTTCCGACGTCTCAATGAATCCACTGCTGATGAGATCATTGCCATACATAACCAGGAGTCGCCTCAAGAAAATCAATTATTCATGGAGGGCAAAGGAGATTTCCTTCGTTTATTGCAGGCAGTTAGTATTCATTCCGCCGATTTCATGCATTCAGGAAAGTCATCCTTGATGTATTGGACGAAATTCTTCAACAACAGGCAGAAAATCATTTCTGTGCACAATACCTTCACTGATACTAACGATATTGAATATACGAAGAAAGGGCAGGCCGGTACTGTCGATATGGTTTTTTGCCTTTGTCCCAATGCCAACCTGTTTATCGAAAGCAGTTTGCCGCCTGTGGAAATGTTGCTGAAAAGCGGTATTGAGCCGGTGCTGGGGACTGACAGTCTTGCCAGCAACCAGCAACTGAATATCTGGGAGGAAGTCAAGACGGTTTTCTCCAAGTTTCCCGTTCAACCGGAGGCGCTGCTTTCATGGGCTACTCTCAATGGTGCCCGTGCATTGGGAATCGCTGATGATTTCGGAAGTCTGGAGCCAGGAAAGCGACCCGGAATTGTGCATGTCCGTAAATTCCATCCTCGATTTTGGGGAGAGTCGGTTTCCGGCAGAGTACTATGATATCAGCTCCTTCAGGAAGGCAAGCGTTTTCATTTTTCCGAATTCAGGGAAGTGGAGCCGGTAGAAATCCATGAATTTTTCCAGCAAGGATGCGGTCAGCTCTCTTGTGATCGGCCTCTTTTCTCCCGCCAGAATCGAACTTGCCAATAAAGACTGTTCCTCTGAAAGCACATGATTGCCGGCCTCAGACGCTTTTACAAAGCTTCCTTCGGCAAGATCAAGTAGCATCGTTTCGTGATGGTCCTTATCCAGGAGCGGTCTTTCCAGTCCTAAACCGAGCTGTTCCGGGAGCAGCATTACAAAAGAAATCAGGCAATGCATGATCTCTCCGTTGTCACATGCATCAAGTTCTTCCAACATGCCGGCGAGAAATCTGAAAAGCGGTTCGTTTTTTTCAGGATGTTTGAGACATTTCTCCATTAGCTCCGACATGAACAGCACCACCGCGTTTTTTACGGGATCAAATGAATTGGAAGTGAATAGCCTGAATGCAAACGCCTCCTTGATTCTGTTGATGTTCTTGCCTTCCCGATGATAAGCTTCCAGCTGTAGCCAGCTTCCGGGAAGATAATGCGAAGCCTTCCCCGCAGGTTTCCTGTCAGTTCTGACGCCGTTGATGATATAAGACTGTAATCCCTGGTCCGACGTCAGCATAGTGACAATCAATGAGGTTTCGCCGTATTTCACGGCGCGTAAGACAATGGCCTGGGTTTTGATGATCATGGAGACAATGCAAGTTATATTCTTGTTTCTACATGGAAAATACAAGCCTAACCCTCTATCTTGCGAACTAATTTTCAAGTTATGTGGCAGCTATTGGCCCGTATTGTGCTCAACAACCGAATTGTATTGCTTTCCCTTTTGCTACTGTCCACTGCATTTTTCGGATACCGCGCTTCCAGGGTAAAACTGAGTTATGAGTTTTCCAAGGCCATTCCTATCGACAATCCCAAATATGTAGCCTATCAGGAGTTTCGAAAAAAATTCGGTGATGATGGCAACCTGATGGTGATAGGTATGCAAACCGATAGGTTTTTTGAGTTGCCACATTTCACCCGCTACAAAAATCTTGAGGCCAATATTCGTAAGGTCAGTGGAGTGGAGGATGTAGTCGGTGTCGGGGGAGCAGTAAATCTTTTAGTTGATACCACGGGCAAAATGACTGCCGGCCGGATCTTTGGTAAAATAGACGACCAGCAAGCACTGGACAGCGCCAAGGAGGTTTTCTTGGGGCTGCCATTTTACAGGCATTTATTGCATAATCCGGCATCCGGTGTTTTTTTACTTGGAGTAAGAATCAACAAGGATATACTGGCTTCGGCCGAAAGGACCAGGGTAATCCGGGAGATATCCGCGCTGACAGACTCATTTTCTAAAATCTCAGGAACAGAAATCCACATGAGCGGACTGCCCCTGATCCGCACAGTCATGGCCGACAGAATTCAGCAGGAAATGAAACTTTTCCTGGCTGGCTCCCTGCTGTTAAGCATTTTGACACTATTGTTGTTCTTCAGGTCTTTCAGTACGATGTTGCTTTCCATCTCCGTGGTAGTGATAGGAGTGATCTGGACGTTGGGTATCATTGACCTCTGCGGATATAAGATCACATTGCTGACTGCACTGATGCCATCCCTGATAGTGGTGATTGGCATTCCCAATTGTATCTATTTCCTGAATAAGTATCATAGCAATCTGCGCATTACAGGGGATAAGCGCCAATCCATCCTGGACATGGTAGGCAAGATGGGGGTGGTGACCTTGTTCTGCAATATTTCCGCAGCTATCGGTTTTGCCGTTTTTGCTCTGACCAGAAGCGAGATCTTGAAAGAATTCGGTGTGGTTGCGGGCTGGAGCATCATGGCCATTTTTGTCATTTCCCTGATTTTGCTACCGGCCATCTTGAGCTACCTGCCAGTTCCGGGGAAAGCTCAACTTAAATACCTGGATAATAAATGGATCACCCGATTTCTTTCCCGCGCCGAAGTGTGGTCTTTACATCATCAGCGGTCGGTATGGTTGGTTACCATTGGGGCCATTGTATTTTCCATCATTGGTTTGTCAAGATTGAAGACGGTAGGTTTTGTGGTGGATGATATTCCCTCCAGCGATAAAATTTATACCGATCTGAAATTTTTCGAAAATCATTTTAAGGGAGTCATGCCCTTGGAGATTCTGGTGGATACCAGGAGGCCCAATGGTTTAAGGAGGCCCGGTGTTTTTGAAAGGGTGGACTCTCTCTCTCAATTCATTGCCACATTGCCGGAAACAAACCGGCCCTTATGTCTTTCGGAGGCCTTTCGATTTTTCTACCAGGGTATTTCCGGTGGCGACTCAACGGCCTATGTTTTTCCGAATGAAAAGATCGTAGAAGAGATTTTGAGGAAAATGAAATCAGCGGGTGATTCTTCAGCCGATGGGTTGAATCGTACCTTAAAGTCATTTATGGATTCAAGTCGTCAGGTGACGAGGATATCCGTCGGGATGCAGGATGTAGGAACAGCCAGATTGCCCTTAATTCTTGATACGATACAGGGGAGAGCGGAGCAGCTCTTTGACAGCAGCAGATACAATATTACGCTCACAGGCACCAGCATCAGTTTTTTGGAGGGCAGCAAGTTCATCATCCAAGGGCTTAAAGAGAGTATTTTTTGGGCTTTCTTATTGATAGCCTGTTGTATGATTTACTTGTTCAGGTCCTGGCGTGTTTTACTATGTTCGCTGATACCCAATATTATACCATTGTTGTTTACAGCAGGTATCATGGGTTGGGTGGGTGTACCGCTGAAGCCTTCTACAGTGCTGGTCTTCAGTGTGGCGCTGGGAATAGCGGTCGATATCACCATTCGTTTTCTGGTCAATTATCGGCAGGAGCTACAAAAAGGCGGTAGTGTTGAAGAAAAGGTCATTGCCAGCATCCATCAAACAGGATTAAGTATAATATATACCTCACTGGTTCTCATTGCTGGATTCATTGTTTTTTGTGTCAGTCATTTCGGAGGAACGGTTTCCCTGGGCTGGCTGACTTCGGTGACTCTGCTGACGGCGACAATGGCTAACATATTATTACTTCCGGTTTTGCTACTGCAATTGAGCAGAGGATTGAAGATTTCAAATAAGAACTGAGTTCAATTTTAATACTTATTCCGGGCAAGGGAGTTAATATATAATGATTTATTATATCCTGTTCAAGATTAATTTTCCGTTATATTTGCCTCGCTAAAACTAAAATCAATTCACAAATGAGAAAACTCGTAATGACCATGATGGTTTCTTTCGGTTTTGTTCTGGCGGCTTTTGCCCAGACAAGGATTGCCGGAAAGGTAACCGATGCAAATGGTAAGCCTATTTCAAACGTATCCGTTACGGTGAAGGGCACAACTGTTGGTACATCCACTGCGGCGGATGGTACTTACTCTCTTACAGCACCGGCAGGTGCAAAGTCAGTTGAATTCAGTTCAATTGGTTTTGAAAAACAATCTGTAACGATTGCATCGGGCCGTTTTTCGCCTGTAATGCAGACTGCCATTGGCAAGGAAGGACCTGAAGTAATTATTACCGGTTTGTCCAGGGTCAAGAAATCTCAGTTTGTGGGAGCAGCAAATAAAATATCCTCAAAAGAATTAGAGGACAGACCTGTGGGTTCTTTTGATCAATTGCTTCAGGGAAGGGCACCGGGTATCCTAGCCTTGACCTCCAGTGGTCAGCCCGGTACTGCATCCACTATTATCATCCGAGGCCAAAATTCGGTAGAAGGTGGAGTAGGTCCTCTTTATGTAGTGGACGGTATTCCTGTGGAAGCAGGAGTTTTTCAGGGGATCAACCCCAATGATATAGCGTCAATTGACGTATTAAGAGATGCAGCCACTGCTGCTCTTTATGGTTCACGAGGTGCAGGAGGTGTAATTGTGGTTACCACCAAGAGAGGTACAGCAGGCAAGGCAAAGCTTTCATACTCCGTTCAAATGGGAATGAAGTCCAAGCCTGAATTTGCATTTACCCCAATGAATTCAGCTCAATTACTAGATGCACAGCGCAGGTATGGAGCTGCAACTCAGGATAATGAAAATACAAATATTCCCGGCTGGTATTATTATGCGGAAGGAAATGATCCTTCAAAATGGCATCCTAGATTTGCTGGTTCTACTTCGGCACAAAGAGCTGCAGCGACCCGCACATTGAAGAATTTGGCTGACATCAATACTGATTGGTACGACGAATTCTTTCGCACGGGTAATTTTAGCAACCATGAGATTTCTCTTACTGGCGGGACAGGGAAGACAAGATTTTTCAACAGCCTGGCTTTGTACAATGAGGAAGGTATAATAAACCCTTCCGACATGAAGCGTGTATCCTTCAGAAACAATTTGGATTTTTCGGATGAAAAATTGAATTTATCCATCTCCAGTGCCTTTGCTTATACCAAGAGAAATTTGGACCTTACCTTCCCCGGATTCATTTTTAACTCATTCCTGACACCTAATATGATGGTACCTTATGTGAAGGTTAGGAATGCAGACGGGTCATATAATGTTCAAGGATCCATCCGAGGAGATGCAGATAGATTCGCTCCTCAGTTTCTGGACCTAAAGGCAAAAGACTTAAATTATAATAACCAGCTTAAAGCGACCATCGGATTTACCAGCAGCTATCAAATTAATAAAAATCTTGTGGCAGCTGCCACAGCAGGCTTCGATTTTAGGGAGACTCAATCAACTGTGTATGGAAACAGAGAGGCATATGTAAGAACTCCTGCAAGTTTCACTGATCCTGACAATGTAGATCCAAGGCAATTGGCAGGATCCATGTCGGAGTCACTGACTCGTTTCTTAACCATGAATGTGCGCCCTTCCGTTACTTATACCAAAACGTTTAAAGAAGTACATGATCTCGAGCTTTCTGCTGTTGGAGAGTACGTTCAGGAGAATGCCAAAAGCATCAGTGCAACCGGTTATGGAATCGATCCGAGGACACCTAATACAATCGGAGTGGTAACTCAAGGCGATCAAAATAATTTCTTGTTTGCAGCCGTAGGAGGTGGACGCTCTCAGAATTCCATCGCTTCCGGGCTGGCTACCTTGCGTTATACTTATGATGATAAATATACCTTAACAGGTTCTTTTAGAAGGGACGGTTCTTCCAAACTTCCCAAAGAAACTCGCTGGACCAGTTTTTACTCCATTGGAGGTATCTGGGACGTGATGAAGGAAAATTTCGCTGAAAAACTTAACGTGATGGATGCCTTGCGTCTTAGGCTGAGTTATGGGGGAGCGGGTAATGCTAATAACTTCCCCGGCGACTACCTGTACCAGGCTACTTATGGAACAGGGTCTTATATTGATTTGATTACCCAACAGCTTACATATCCAGGTAACAAGGATGTAAAATGGGAGTCAACCTTTACTCTGAATTTCGGTCTTGATTTTGAAATGTTTAATCGAAGGTTGTATGGTGATTTCAACGTGTACAGCAGAATCACCAAAGATCTATTCATTCAGCGCAATCTGACGGCTGAGGCCGGAGGGTATTCCATCATTGTCAACGCCGGAAAATTAGGTAACAAAGGTTTTGAGTGGAATGTTAACTATGATGTAATCCAAAAGAAGAATGTAAGGTGGACCATATTCACTACAGGAGCTTATAACAAAAATGAACTGCTTAGTCTGAATGGAGAGCCTCCATATGAGTCCGGAACATCTTTCCTCAAGGAAGGACTCCCCCTGGGATCCCATTATGAGGTTAAATATGCAGGTGTTGACGCTTCAACAGGGCAGCCTTTGTATTATGATCTTAACGGAAATGTTACTCCAATTTATTCAGCTTCAAATGCAGTAACAGATTTTGGAACTTGGGAGTCTCCCTGGAAGGGAGGTTTTGGAACTAATTTGATTTATAAGAATTTTGATTTGAATGTCTTCTTCTCCTGGCAATACGGAGCCAATAAGTTCGATAATTTGGAGTATTTCGTAGAAAACCCTGCATTCATTTCTTATGGTTACAACCAGTCAACTACGCTGGATTTCTGGGAGGCTCCCGGTGATATTGCCGCCCTGCCAAGTCCTTTGTATCCTGTAAACTTTACATCAAAGTTGATTCATGATGCATCCTTTGTAAGGCTTAGGGATGTAAACCTGGGATACACCTTGCCTCAGCAAATGATGAGAAAAGTAAAATATGTTTCCAAGGCCAAATTATATGTTCAGGCAAATAATATTTTCATGTGGACTAAATGGAGAGGTTCAGACCCTGAAGCAGGTGCTCCTAATATTAATCTAAGGGAATTTCCTAATCCAAGGTCTATTACCGCAGGACTTAACGTGACATTTTAATTTTATAAAAGCGAAAAAAGTAAATCATGAAATATTTTCAGTTCTCTATCTATCTGATGGCCTTCCTGGTGGTTTTTGCCGGCTGTGAGAAGGCCATGGAACAAAAAGATCCCCAGGCATTCAATGACGAAAATGCCTATACAACTATCGATCACGTGCAATTAGGTTTAAATGGTGCTTATGCCGCCTTTGGTTCCTGCATCAGCGATATTTATAAAACAGCCCTCACTTCAGATGAGGTGAAGATCGGACCGGACAATGGCGGAAGCGGTCTCATTACCTATCGCTACCAGTATGGTTCAGACAATACTTCCGGTGGAGATGTGACTGCAGGATATTTTGGATATTATGCCATGATTGACCAGATTAACAGGGTATTGGCAAATGTTGACAAGGTTTCCGGAGGCTCTACCTTTACAAAAAATAAAATAAAGGGAGAGCTTTTGGGTCTGAGAGCTATTGCTCATTTTGCCCTGATGCAATCATTTTGCAAAAAGTACGAGCCATCAGGTTTGGGTATCGCCGTCATGACATCCTATGACAATGCAGCTAAGCCTGCGCGAAACACCATGTCTGAAGTTATCAGTCAGATTGAGACAGATATATCGGCTGCAAAAGGTTATCTGGGTACCCCTACTGATTTCATCGATTATGAGATCAACTCTGTTAATTTGACAGCATTTCAGGCGAGGGTAGCGCTATTTAAACGTGACTATACCGCAGCAAAGAACCTTGCTACAAATATTATCAGTTCATTAAATGGTCTTGCCCAGGGCGATGATTATAGAGACATTTGGATGGATAAATTGTCCATTGGGGCACAACAGGAGGTTTTGTTCCGTTATAGGACAGGGAACAGCACATCCTTAGGGGGCTTGTGGACCAGCACCAGCGGATTGATACCGATTGCACCTTCTTCAAAGCTTATTAATGAATTTGCCGATAATGACATCAGGAAGAATACCTTTTTTGATACTTTAGAAGCTGAAATTTACTTTGTGAAGAAGCACTATGAATCGGACAGAGGCGCCCGCAGGGTGGACGTAAAATACATCAGGCTTTCAGAAATGTATCTCATCAGGGCTGAGGCGAATGCTATGTTAGGCGATGTTGCTGCCGGTACCGCTGATCTGAATACATTAAGGACTGCAAGAATCAGCGGTTATGTCGATGATACCTTTGCTACTTCAGCTGAATTGATGGAAGCCATCATTGAGGAGCGTTATAAGGAGCTTTGCTTCGAAGGCTTCCGTTTCTATGATTTGAAGCGCACCTCAAGACCGGTCATTCGTGAGTCAGTCGATGCTCAGGCTGATTGGATTAAACTCGATTCTAATTCTTACAAATTTGTCTATCCTATTCCTAGGTCTGCAATATTGTCAAATCCCAATACCGTCCAAAATCCAGGGTACTAATCAATTAAATCAAAGAAATCAAAATTTATATCATGAAGTCTAACAATATTTTACTGATTTTGCTGTTAGCATTTTCGTCATTCATAACAAGCTGCGACAAAACCCAGCCTTATGATACGATTCTGCCACCCTCCTTGGTTCATTTTATCGGTGATGAAATTGAGTTGTACCGAATGGTGGATGATTCTACCAAACTTACAATTGAATTCGGAACAACAGATGTTTCTAGTACTGCGAGAACCTATAAATTCAATTTTATATCCTCTACCGCCGTGCAAGGGGTTGATTATACCACCAGCCTCTCCTCTAACAATACCTTACAACTTCCGGCGGGTGCGACAAGAGGATCTTTTAAGCTGGATGGAGTGTACGAAAATTATCCTGAGGGAGTTTACGATACTTTGCTGATAGCTGTTTCTTCAGATGATGTAGCCACAGCCCCCTTTCTGGATACCATCAAGGTTATTCTTTATACCTGCAATGACCTCAATTTAACACAACAAAAGATCCTTAATATGCTTGGCACTTATTCAAGCACCATTGACTACATCGATGATGAATTTGAAGCAGGGCCTTATTCCGTAACAATAGGAAGGTTTAAGCCATTGGATCCCACTACCGCTGAGGTGACAATTTCCGGATTATTTGAGTCGCAATCCTGGGGAGGTATAAAGTTCATCATGAACTGGTCGGACACTCTAAATCCTACCTGTACTGTAGTTCAAAATGATGCGGTGCCTGATTCAGATGCATTCGAATTTATTACTAGTTCAAGGATTTCAGGCCCACTTGGTGTACGCCCATATATTTCAGGGATAGTTAATTTTTGTGACCAGGCCCTTACACTTAATATGGAATTAGGAGCTACATTAGATGGTTCATTTTCTTGGTTAGGTCAATACGGTTATTATTATAAGGCAGAGCTGAAGAGATAATAGTTATTTGAATTATATAAGTAAAATGGGGGATTAAATCCCCCATTTTTTATTACAGCCAATTCAATCGTTGTTATTTACTTTTTTAATCTTCTCCAGGCAAAATTCCAATGCTATAACTATTTCATAGCTTGCTAAATGCTCCATCGAAAGTAAATATCTTGAGGTCTTGTCAATTGACCACTTTAATTATTGGACCGTGGAGTATAGAGCTTGATTTCATATTAACAGAAGGAATTGGCAAAATGCATCTTTGGCCAAGATATTAGGAGTTGTGATTTATTTAATCATGGCTTTTTGTAAAGATTCCTCCAAATCGTTTCCTCTTAATTCAGCAGCGATTATTTTTCCATTCGGGTCAATCAAGACATTATAAGGAATACCATCAAATCCATAAAGATTGACAACGGTGGTTTCCCAACCCTTCAGTTCACTTACCTGCTTCCAGTTCAGCTCATCCTTTTCAATCGCCTGGAGCCATTTGTCGCGATCCTCATCCAGTGATACCCCCAAAACGGTAAAGTTCTTGTCTTTGAATTTTTGATAGGCGGCTACCACATTTGGATTCTCCGCCCTGCAAGGACCACACCAACTCGCCCAAAAATCTACCAGTACATACTTGCCCTTCAGGGATGAAAGGCTGAATGGCTTTCCTTCCGTATCGTTCATGGTAAAATCAGGGGCCACAGATCCTATGGCAGGCTTCAAGGAAGGGGTAGGAGCGCTTAGCATCTTGTTATAATTACTCACCAGTGATTGAACTCCCTGATGTTGAGGGAATCTTTTACCCAGCTGGTTGATGGTGGAGCTGAGCAGAGTCTGATCCACATCAAACAAAAAGCCAAGAGCGAACATGCTGATCACCGGATCATCGGATGTTTCTGCATTTTTAAGAATAAAGGACCTGTAATCAGCAATCAGCTGCTGCATCCGGGAGCCGGTTGAATTTATCAGACTGTCTGAACTTTGATTTTTCTTGACCTCCTCAATCATCAGCCCCATGGAATCAATTTTTTTCTGCTCTTTTTCTATCCTGAGCAATAAACCTTTCAGCTTTTCATTGCTTTTTCCGGAGAAATGATATCCGTCAACTTCTTTTTTTTCAAGGTCTGCATGAAATTGAATGTCCTCTCCGTCATTGATGAAAAAGAAAGGCCTGTCACTTTTTCCCATCCGGATTCGGAAAAGCCCCTTTTCAATTGCGCTGCCTTTCAGGATGAATCGACCCTTTTTCATGTCAATCGAATCCAGAACCTCCGGCGGTCTATTATCGAAAAATATCTCATCGAGATAAACTTTTTGATTTTCAGCATGACTGATGTCTCCGCTTACCTCAAATGCACCCTTTGGCACATTGTTTTTGCAGGATAGTGCAAACACCAGTATTACCGGTATCAGAAGTTTTTTCATTTTTGTTCGTTTTGTGCGAATGAAAGATTTGACCACTCCTGACAAATATAGCTTAATTTATCAGGGGTCAAAATTGCAGTTCGAGCATAAACCTGATATGAAAAAAGCATCCTCTTGGATGCCTTTTCTCATATTCAAAAAAATCATTTATAGTTCCGCTGTCTTGAGCTTTTTTGGGATTTTCACCTCGACTTTAAACTCTTTGCCCTCCCTTTTCAATTTCAGGGTATAGTTGTTTTTCTCTGTAGATTCTTTGAGTTCCTGTCTTGCCTCATCGGTATTTTTCACTTTTCGACCGTTGATTTCAGTGATCAGGTCATCTTTTTTCAGACCAGCCTTAGATCCGGCACTTTCTTTATCCACTTCAAGTATTTTGACTCCTGATTCCTCCTCCGTATCCTGAATCTTTATTCCAAGCTTCTGCTTTGGTACGCCTGTCGAAATCCTGATGTTTCCCAGTCCTTCGATACCGGGTAATTCAGGCAATTCTCTGTCGCCGTCAAACGGGATTATCAGCGTCTTGGGCATGCCCTCCGGGTTACCCTGTATGATCCTGCGCTCCCTTTTTTCCTCTCTTTCACCCAGATTGACCTCCACCGATTTATTCTTTTTGTTTCTGATGTATTTTATGGTAACCCTATCGCCGGGCTTAAATTGTCCGATGGCCTCCATCAGTGATTCCGGACCGGTAATTACCACATCATTGACATAGGTGATGATGTCATTTTTTTGAAGTCCGGCAGCTTCTGCCGCCGTTTTTTCTGACACCTCACTGATCCTCGCTCCCTTTTCGTCTTTTTCTGTTATTACCCCGAGAAAAGGCCTTTTTTTGATATTCCTTTCCCTTTCCTGATTCCAATTATCTTCCGACGGCCTGTCACTGTCGTAAATAACCTCTCCATCCTTGATGATCATTTTTTTCCTGATTACCTTGACCTTCTTATCGTCCTGATCCTCCATTCTCTTCCCGTTGATAATGACGTCTTCCCCGTCAATGCTGATGGAAAGTTGTTCACTGTCGTCACCCTCCTGCTGGATGATGATCTGTTGTTTTTCCATTTTTTGGGGTTGCTCCTGTGCCTGGGCTACGCCTGTAAACAGGCAGACAGCCATTAGAAAATTTAGTTTTTTCATGACGATAGTTTTATCTACGAATAAATTAGTAGTCCAAAGCTATCAATTATTCATTTTCTACGAATTCTTTCGCAAATATTTATTTCATTTTAACAAATTCAGGTAGGCAATACCTGTTTTAAGGGTCCAACGGTTCAAGATCAGGCAATAAATGATCTGACCATTGTGACCACTTCCTGTAATTGGGAAATATCCTGACCCCCGGCCGTGGCGAGGGTCTTCTGACCTCCTCCGCCTCCTTTAATCAGTGGACTGAGCCTTTCCTTGATGATTTTCGAGGCATCCAGTCCTTTTGAACCACTTAGACCCTCACTCATAGAAACTGCTATAAAGGCCTTGCCTCCGACGTTGGCTGCCAGTGCGACAAGATGTTCGTCCAATTGATTTCTGAAATCAAGGCATATTTTCTTCAGGGCCTCCGGATTACCAACCTCCACCAGGGCTCCGATAAAGTCAATTCCATTCAGGCTTTCTTTTTTCAACAAGAGATCTTTTCTGATTCCTGCGAGCTGCCGGGCTTCCAAGACCTCAAGCTGTTTCTCCAGTTCATGTTTTTCACTGACCAGATTTTCTATTGCCTTGAGCAAATCTTTTGGATTCTTGAGCGATTCCCTGATCCCCTGAAGTACGCGGTTTTGCTCATACACCCAATTTTCTGCTGCCTTGCCGCATACAGCTTCCACTCTTCTTACCCCCGCTGCCACCGCAGACTCATGTTCTATTTTGAAAAGGCCGATTTCGCCGGTATTACCCACATGGGTACCTCCGCATAATTCTATCGAGTAGGCGGGATCCATGATCACCACGCGGACCATATCTCCATATTTTTCCCCGAAAAGGGCCATGGCACCCAGGGCAGTCGCTTCCTCTTTCGGCATCAATTTGATAACCACCGGGCAGTTTTCCCTTATTTTGGCGTTCACGATCCGCTCCACCGCAATGATCTCTTCATTGGTCATTTTGGCGAAATGGGAAAAGTCAAAGCGAAGTCTTTCATCATTGACCAGGCTTCCTTTTTGGGCCACATGGGTTCCCAATACCTGCCTGAGCGCAGAATGCATCAGATGGGTGGCGCTATGATGGATAGTCACGGATCTTCTTCTTTCTTCGTTTACCCTTGCCGTTATATCTCCCTTTAATCCTGCAGGGGACTCATTCAGGAAATGAATAATCAGGTCATTTTCCTTCTTTGTATCAAACACATCCAGCTTACCTCCTTCGTATTCTATCACCCCTGAATCACCTATCTGACCGCCACTTTCCGCGTAAAAGGGCGTGTTTTTCAGTACCAGCTGATAGGATTCTTTCCCCTTTGATTTCACCTTGCGATATCGAAGTGCCCTTGTATCCGATTTAAGATGCTCATATCCCACGAAGCTGCAACTTCCTTCCTCGATGGTTACCCAGTCTTCAGTCTCCAGGGCTGTCGCTGCGCGGCTTCTTTCCTTTTGTTGCTTCATTTCCCCTTCAAAGCCTGCTTCATCCACCTTGAAACCTTGCTCAGCCGCAATCAATCTGGTAAGGTCAATGGGGAATCCATACGTATCGTATAGTTCAAATGCAGCCGAACCGTTGATTGTCTTGTCGGTTGCCGCAGTGGCAAGTATCTCATCCATTTTGCGGAGTCCCTTATCCAGTGTTCTCAGGAAGGCATCTTCCTCCTCCCTGATCACCTTTTTCACAAAGTCTTCCTGTGTCTTGAGTTCCGGGAATACTTCCCTGAACTGTTCTGCAATGACGGCCAGCAGCTGAAACAACAAAGGTTGCTTGTAATCGAGATAAGAGTAATAATACCTTACAGCGCGGCGTAGTATTCTTCTGATCACATAGCCCGCGCCGGTGTTGGAGGGAAGTTGTCCGTCAGCAATGGTGAATCCGATGGCTCTGATATGGTCGGCGAGTACCCTGAAGGCTACACTGACCTTGTCATCTCCGCCCTGATATGTTTTGCCTGTTATCTTTTCGGTTTCCCTGATGGTGCCGCTGAATACATCGGTATCATAGTTGCTTTGTTTCCCTTGCAATACCCTGACCAGCCTTTCAAATCCCATTCCTGTATCAACATGCCTGGCCGGCAGGGGTTCAAGGGAACCATCTTTCTTCCTGTTATATTGTATGAAAACATTGTTCCAGATTTCAATCACCTGGGGATGATCCTTATTTACCAGATCTCTCCCGGGTATTTTAGCCCTTTCCTCCGCCGATCTGCAGTCCACGTGTATTTCAGTGCATGGGCCACAGGGACCGGTATCTCCCATCTCCCAGAAATTATCTTTCTTATTACCGAAAATGATTCTTTCCTCGGGAATGATTTTTTTCCATTCCGTCAGTGCGATACTGGAAGAGGGCAGGTTTTCCTTGGGGTCTCCTTCGAAAACGGTCACAAACAACCTTTCCTTATCCAATTTATAAACCTCAGTAAGTAATTCCCAGCTCCAGGCGATGGCCTCTGCTTTGAAATAACCTGCGGCAGGATTGTCAGGATCTCCGAAACTCCAGTTGCCGAGCATTTCAAACATGGTATGATGGTAGGTGTCCACGCCGACCTCTTCCAGGTCGTTATGCTTTCCGCTAACCCTGAGACATTTCTGGGTATCTGCCACCCTGGCATCCGGTGATTTCTTATTGCCAAGGAAAAAATCCTTGAACTGGTTCATACCTGCATTGGTGAATAGCAGGGTCGGGTCATTTTTTACCACAATAGGGGCGGAGGGCACGATCCGGTGTGCTTTAGATTTGAAAAAGTCCAGGAATTTCTGCCTTATTTCCGCTGAAGTCATCATTGTTTTTCCGGCCTCTGCCATGCTGAAAGTATTTGTGATTAAGGGTCTATATTTGTAGACCTGTCAAGGCGTAAAGGTAAAATTTTTAAGCCTTTCAGGGGGCTTCCATCTTTAACTTAAGCCGGTATTTGTTTTAAAGCCAACTCCGGTGACGCCCGGGAGCACATGAAAAAAATAAAATATTACTATAATACCCATACTTTACGCTACGAGAAGCTCGTCACCCCGCTAAGGGTCAAGCTTCTGCGTTTTTTCGGATTTCTGTCCGCCTTGCTGGTCAGCTCTGCCATTATCATTTACGTTTATGACCGGTTTTTCCCAAGTCCTGCCGAAGTGCTGGCCAGGAAGAGATTTGAAATGATGCAGGAGAATTACAAGATCCTGAACAAACGGCTGGTGGAGGTGGAAGGGCAGTTGACCGCTTTGGAACAAAGAGATAATGAGGTTTACCGTTCCATTTTTGAGGCCAATCCTCTTCCCGATAGCGCCCGCGTCAAAGCCATAGAAAAAAAGCAGGAAATCGAAAAGGTAAAGGTCATCGAGGATGATGAACTGTCGAATGCCATCGCAGGAACGCTTAACAATATCAGCGCCAGGGTGGCCTATCAGTTCAGGAGCTACGGTGAGATTACCGGTTTAATAAGGAATAAGGATAAAAAACTCGCCTGCATCCCCGCGATTCAGCCGGTCAGTAACAAGAATCTTACCAGGATTGCCAGTGGCTTCGGTATGCGCATCGATCCTGTATACGGATCGCCCCGAATGCATAAGGGACTTGATTTCACGGCCCCTGCGGGAACGCCCATTTACGCCACCGGCAACGGGCAGGTGGTTCAGGCGGGAAATGCGGGAGATGGTTATGGAAATCATGTCATCATCAACCACGGGTATGGATACAAGTCACTTTATGCCCATATGGTAAGGGTCAAAGTAAGAAGGGGGCAATCCGTCCAGAGAGGTCAGGTGATCGGCTGGGTGGGGAGTACCGGCAAAAGCACAGGGCCTCATTGCCATTATGAGGTAATTATTAACGGAAATCAAATAAATCCTGTATATTTCTTTTACAATGACCTGGATGCTGAGCAATATGACAGATTATTGAAATTGGCTGCCCGGGGAAGTGCCAAAAGTTTTGACTAATTTTATCAAATGGAATTGAAACAAATCAACTTCGACTTTGATTCCGTCCAGCAGGAGGAGTCACCCGTGACCGTAGTAGGTCCGGCTACCGTTCATGTTCCGGCTCCTGTAACAGAGGAGAGACTGATAATTTCGGAAAAGAAATCCACCCGTGGTCGCATGAAACTTAGTGACATGAAGGCCAGTGCGGAGCAGGTACAGATTCCCGAGGATGCTGTGCTATTTGAAAAGAGTTATTACAGCATTGGTGCAGTGGCTGATATGTTTCGCGTGAACCAATCATTGATTCGTTTCTGGGAAAACGAGTTCGATATCATCAAGCCCAAAAAGAACGCTAAAGGAGACCGACTATTCAGGCCGGAGGATATCAAGAATCTTCAATTGATTTATCATCTATTGAGAGAGAAGAAATTCACGATTGAAGGCGCCAAGGAATTCCTCAAAAAGAATAAGAAGGCTGATGAGCGTTTCGCAGCTACCCAGTCCCTGAAAAAGCTAAGGGAATTTCTGCTTGAGCTCAAGGCCAATCTCTGATTCATGCGGTTTACAGTTGTACTTTTCTTACTGCTTCTCATGCAGCATGTCTCTTTTTCGCAAAACACATATCTGACACTACCGGATCCCTCACATCCTGAAAAGGAGATACTTGTGGGAATTCTCAGCAGTCAGGCGCTGGAGTCAGCGACTTGCTGCAGCTGGTTTGCAACGGGCTTCAAGTCCTATGATCCTGCTTTGCGTGCATACAAGTTACCGGATAATGATTCCGCTTTGCATCTCGTTATTTTTGCAGGCACCTGGTGCGAAGATTCCCAGGTGATTATTCCAAAACTATTCAAGTGGTTGTCTGTGGAAGGTTTTTCGGAAAGCAGAGTGAGTCTTTATGGTGTTGACAGGAATAAGAAAACGATCGGTGACCTTGCGGGTGCTTTCGGAATCACGAATGTTCCGACTATTATCGTGATGAAGGGAGGTAAAGAGCAGGGCAGGGTGGTGGAGTACGGTAAAACCGGAAACTGGGAAGAAGAGTTGTCAGTCTTGTTCAAATGATATCCCGTGATTTGGAATCAGTCGCAGCTCCATCCGTGATAATGCTGATATTGTTGCCGGCGGCCATCTCCATCTTGTTTTCTTCCAGTAAGGCCGCTACTCCGAAATTGATTTTTTGCTTGATAAGATTGAACTCATCCGAGTCGCACTGATCGGTGAAATATTCCAGGGTAAGTACCTTAGCCTGCTTGTTAAGTTCTGAAAAATAAATGCTCGTGCTTTTCAATTCCGGTTGTCGGGAAATCCAGGTTTTCAGGGTTTCGGCGAACTGTTGCAGCTTCGAAACGCCGGTATTGGCATGAAGTTCCATTTTGATCTCTCCTCTTCTTTCGGTTCTTGCGCTCCAGTTGTCCACTATGGTGTCAACCATTTGCTTGTTCGGCACAGTTACCAGCGTCTTGTCATTCGTTCTGATTCTTGTACTTCTTAAACCTATGTATTCGATAGTTCCATTGATGTTGTTTACCTTGACGATGTCACCTGCGGTAAAGGGCTTGTCGAAAAATATGATGAAGGAAGCAATCAGGTTCTCAATGGTTTCTTTTGCCGCAAGTGCCAGGGCTGCTCCGACTATGCTTAATCCGGTGAGCAGACTGCTGATGTTGCGGTTGAGACCAATCCTAATGACGAGCAGGATTCCGAGTATTCCAAGCAGGATCTTGAGCAGGTTCCTGGTGAAAACGATCAGCTGATCATCACTTTTATCTTCCGTCAGTCTGGCCTTTGTCTCCAGTGTCAGGGAAGTGAAATCTATTATCTTACCTATCAGCCAGATCAGGGAAAGAATGATGGTACATAGAAAAACACGTTCAATGATCAGCTTGAAATCAGTACCATAAACATCGAATTGCAGCATTTTTGGATACCGCAGGTACGAGATGGCACTGATGGCAGCCACAATGCTGATGAAAATTCCAATCGGTTTCACTACTAATTCAAGGAAGGAGGTCTTGTCAATGCTTTTCCACCATTTTCTGACGATGTGGAACAAAAGCAAAGCAAAGGGTCTTGAAACAAATTTTTTCAGCAGGATAATGAAAATGATGACGCCTGCTACTGCAAGATAGCTGCGCAGGGTATTGTCCAGCCACTCATATTCGAGGAACTCCATTTTTATCTTTGGTTTGTCAATTGAAAAATACGAATTCCATCCCCTTCCAGGACATAGAGCTTGCCATTTCCTATTTTTTTGGGTGCATTCCAATTCATTTCCCGGGACAATCGTACGGTTTGTGTCATTTCTTTTCCCGGTTCATAAAGAAAGAGGCTGTCTGTTTTGAATCCGTAAAGGGAGGTCTGACTGATTCCCGGATTTTCATAATTGAAATCAGGTAATGCTTTTTTGAAGCTTCCGTAATAGTCGAATACAAACAGCCCTTTTATCTGATCAAAAAAGAAAAGTTCATTTCTGTGATCTGCCATTTTGCGAGGGGTCGGCGCATCATCAAAAAGCAGCCGCCAATCGGCAGACTCAAAGAGGATTTGCCCTTCATCATTCAGTTTTTTCAGTTTGAATTCCAGTTCGTCAAATACCCAGATATGGTTATCATAGGAATTCGCTACGCAGCCTGCGCTGAAGACATTGCTCTTACGAAGATTGAGGGCATGGCGAAAGGTGAGCAGCCTGTCCAGTACTACGACAGTGGAAAAGGGTTGAAAAAAAACAAGGATTCTCATGGGGTTGGATACGTCGACCGAGGTGGGTTTGCCATATTGTCTCACATCGTTCCATATTCCCAGCGAATCGCCTTTTTCGCTGAATTTCCGTAATTGCTCATTCTGGGTGATGGCGTAAATGTTTCCCAGCACATCGACTTCGAACATCCTGAATTTTCCGGGGATGAAGCCTGTGGAGGAAGTATTCAGCGAGCTGACCTGCGCCATTGTATTCATGGCGAGCAAGAAGGTCAGCAGAAGGGCGCCAGATGCTTTCAAATTATTCCGGTTTATGAAATTTCAGTTCCAGATTGTTTCCATCATAAACGGCGAAGCTGAAATGATGGATCCAGTCTCCAAGATTGATATAACGGCTGTTTTCCTTCAATTTGAAATCAATAGGAAGATGACGGTGTCCGAAAACGAAAAAGTCATAATGGCTTTTCTGCAACTTTTCCCGGCAATAATGAATCAGCCATTCTTTTTCCTCTCCCAGAAATCGCTGTTCGGATATACCTGTTTTTGCTCGGCTGGTTTTGCTGAAATAGTCAGCGATTCCGATGCCCAGTGCCGGTGGAATAAGGCTGAAAAGCCATTGGCAGAAGGGATTTCTGAAAATCTTTTTCAGTCGCTTGTATCCATGGTCTCCCGGTCCCAGGCCGTCTCCGTGGCCTATGAGGAATTTTTTTCCGGATAAATCGAAAACTTTCGGTTGATGCAGGACAATCATTCCTAATTCCTTCTCAAAATAATCCTTCACCCACATATCATGATTTCCGGTGAAAAAATAAACAGGTATGCCGTTGTCGGAGAATTCCGCGATTTTAGCCAGCAGTCTCACATATCCTTTGGGAACCACTTTTCGGTATTCGAACCAGAAATCGAACATGTCGCCAAGAATGAACAGCATTCCGGTCTCCCGCTTGATTTGGTCGAGAAACTGAACGATTTTTTTCTCCCTTTCCAGACTTTGAGTATGGGTAGGAGCGCCCAGATGGAAGTCCGATAAGAAAAAGACTTTGCCGGACATGTTTTATTATTTGGGTTTGTTCTTTTCCTGAAGATAGCGCATCACTTCGCCTTGTTCCAAGGGAGGCATGCCGCTTACTTCCTTATTGTACCAATATACCCAGGCTTTACATGGTTCCCCGTATTGGTAAACCTGGGTTTCAATCCTTTTATAGTCCGCAGTTTCTCCGGGTTCGGCATCCACTCCTTCATAATCGTCCAGCTGTCCGAATACCCAGTCTGATTTTTCCGGATCTATCAATTCATATAACTCTCCGCTGATATAAAAATCACCCTCATCTGGCACAGCCACCGGTGTATAGCCCGCATCAAAGAGCCTGCCTCTGACCAAGGCTTCACCGAGCAATTTGAAGTTGCCGGTGATATAATCATAGGCGGGGTTTCTGAAACCACTGCGCAGTGAACCGTAAACAAATAATTTTTCAGCCATGCATCCGGGGATTACCTGATATCAACGAGAAAACAATATACTTCTTTTGGCCCATGAACGCCAGTCACCAGGGTTTTTTCAATGTCTGCCGTCCGGCTCGGGCCCGTGGCAAAGGAAATAGAAGAAGGCAGACCTCCCGGATATTTTTTCTTCAGGTAAAGCAGGGATTCCTTGATATCGGGCAATAGTTGGTCTGAAAAAGCCACAGTCACATGAACAGGTGCGTAAACGCTTGCGGCTCTGCCCCCTTTTTTAGAGCTGACAACGATGGATCCCGTCCTGGCCACCAGGCATTCGCATCCCGTAATGGAAGCATCACAGGAGGCCAGGTCGGAATAATGGCTGATGGTTCCTGTCAGCAATTTCCTGACAGTATCTTCTTCGATATAAATGTTATTCCAGGCATTATTGATGCTGAGATGCTGAAGCTCTTTCAGTAGCTCATCGGTATTGTCACAAAAAACAAACTTTCCCTGCAGGGAGCTGAATTTTTCGGCGAAAATAACCGCGTCATCATCCCTCAACGGCTCAAAAGGAGATTGCTGCCCCTCGCTCTGGGGAAAGGGCTGGGGTGTGGGATGGCTCAGGGCCTGCCTGATTTTTTTTAGTATGTTTTCCTTTGCCGGCGAAACAGACATGACAATCAGATTGAAGGAGGATTTTTCAATTCCTCGGGAATGCTTTCGGAAGGTTCGGTGGAAGCGGTCTCCTCCGGTTGTATATCGATTATCTTTTTCTCTTCGAACGGACGTTTCCCGATCAAAGCTTCCACATCACTCTTGAACAGAACTTCCCTTACCAAAAGCTCTTTGGCCAGTTTCTCCAGCTCTGCTTTTCTTTCCATGAGTAAACTCTTCGTTTTCTGATAGGCTTCGTCTATCAGTTTCCGTACTTCCTCATCAATCATTCTTCCTGTTTCCTCACTGTATGGTTTGGTGAAATAATTTTCTTGCGCAGGATCGTAAAAGCTGATGTTGCCGACCTTGGTATTCATGCCATAAACAGTCACCATGCTGTAAGCGATTTTGGTGATCTGCTGCAAATCGTTGCTGGCTCCCGTGCTTATCTTACCGAAGAAGATGTCTTCCGCTGCCCTGCCGCCGAGTGTCATGCATATCTGGTCGGTCAGCTGGTCGGTATTATACAGGTATTGTTCTTTTGGAGTGTACTGCGCATAACCAAGGGCGGCGGTTCCGCGGGGTACAATGGTGACTTTCAGCAACGGGTATGCATGCTCCAGGTACCATCCGCAGATGGCGTGTCCGGCTTCATGATAGGCTATGATTTCCTTTTCCTCCGGCGAAATGATTTTATTTTTCTTTTCCAGGCCTCCGATCACTCTGTCTATCGCATCCTGAAAATCACTCATGTCTACCGCTTCCTTATTTTTTCTGGCAGCTATCAGGGCAGCTTCATTGCAAACGTTCGCGATGTCCGCTCCTGCAAAGCCGGGCGTCTGTTCTGCGAGTTTGTGAATGTCCAGTTTTTCTGACACCTTGATGGGAATGAGATGCACTTTGAATATGGCTTCTCTTCCTACGAGGTCGGGTCTGTCGATGGTAATTTGCCTGTCAAATCTTCCGGGACGAAGCAGGGCGCTGTCCAATACATCCGGTCTGTTGGTGGCAGCCAGAATGATGATGCCCAGATCGGTACCGAATCCATCCATTTCCACTAACAACTGGTTGAGGGTGTTTTCCCTTTCATCGTTGCTCATCATCACATTCTTTCCTCTGGCTCTGCCGATGGCATCTATCTCGTCAATGAATATGATGCAAGGTGCTTTTTCCCTCGCTTGCTTGAAAAGGTCCCTTACGCGGCTGGCTCCCACGCCCACAAACATTTCCACGAAATCACTTCCGCTGAGACTGAAAAACGGCACCTGCGCTTCACCTGCCACCGCTTTGGCCAAGAGGGTCTTACCGGTTCCGGGAGGTCCTACCAGCAAGGCGCCCTTCGGAATCTTACCGCCTAAAGCGGTATATTTTTTAGGATTTTTCAGAAAATCCACGATCTCCATCACCTCTACTTTAGCCTCATCCAGGCCGGCTACATCCCCAAAATTGATATTCACCTTGGTGCCTCTCTCAAAAAGAGTCGCCTTGGATTTTCCGATGTTGAAAATACCTCCCGGTCCTCCTCCGGCTCCGCCGCCTCCGACTTTTCGCATCATCATGACGAAAATGAGACCTATCAGCAGAATAGGCAGCAAGGTGTTAATTAATGACACGAACCATTCGCCTTCATCCTCCGGCTGATCCGGAATCCTTTTGATCTGCTCATTCCCGGGCGTTTTATAGAATTCACTGAGTTGTTGAGCAAAGGTCTTGTCATCAATGATGCTGAAAAAAAACTGGGGGGGATTGGAGCGAAGTGCAACTTCATACCTTCTGTCATCCCCGTCGGTTTTCAGTAAGGAGTCGTAAAAAGCTTTGTTTGTCTTAAGGCTGTTCTTGTTGATGAAAACACGGACGATTTTCTTGTTTCTGATGGTTTTGATCTTTTCCACATGTCCGCGACGAAGCATCTCATAAAATTTCAGTTCATCCGTCTCCACACCATTTGGGTAAGTGTTTCTGAAAAAGCTGAGCACCATGATCGTCACCAATACGATGCCCCACAGCCAATAAGGATTGAATTTCCCTTTTTTTCCCTGTGGGTCATCTCCCAAAGGGGGCAGATTTCCGGGTGACTTCTTTTTGTTTTGATTGTTATCCGACATGATCTTGATTGAAAGGTATTAGTACGGTATTTCATAGATGCTCCTGCTGGGGGGCATCGCTCCACATTTCCTCCAGGCGATAGAACTTCCTCGGTTCGGGAAGCATGATGTGAACTACGATGTTCACATAATCTATCAGAATCCACTGCTGCGCCTGACGGCCCTCGTGCTTGAAGGCCAGCTCGCCGCATGTCTTCTTTACCTCTTCCTCCACGGAGTCAGCGATGGCACGAAGCTGGTTGGGATTGCTCGCCTGACAGATGATGAAGAAATCGGAGACCGCTTCAGGAATTTTCCTCAGGTCAAGACTGACGATCTGCTCTCCTTTTTTTTCCTGAATCGCGTGAATGATTGTCTTAAATATTTTGCTGCTTCTGGTTAATCTTGTAGCGCTTTTCTTTCTGCTTTTTAAGGCTTCCAAACTGTTCAAATGAGTGACTGTTTTATTTAAGTTTATGTATTCCGGAGGGCCGGGTTCAAGGGTCCGTCGCGGGTATCACAAAAGTAACGTTTCTTTGCCATCTCCCGCATGGAAGAACAACTCCGCTTTATCGAGCTTTTCGAGGCAGAAAGTACCAATGATTATGCCATGGAGCTGATCCGACAGGGATTGGCAACCCCGGAAATGGCTGTCTTTACCGCCCGTCAGACGAGAGGTAAGGGCCAGCGGGGTAAGAGTTGGCAATCCGAGCCGGGCAAAAACACGGCCCTTAGTATACTGCTTCAGCCCGACGGCAATTTTCCGCTTGACAGGTTCTATTTTAACGCTTTTTTGACGCTTTCCTGTCTGAGGTTCCTGGAAACTTTTCTGGAAAAGGAGCTATCCATCAAATGGCCCAATGACTTGTACTTTGAAAATAAAAAACTGGGAGGAATCCTCATTGAGAATATCATAAGAGGGGGTGTCTGGCAATGGTCAGTCGTCGGAATTGGTGTCAACGTTAATCAAAAGGTCTTCCCGGAGCTTGAAAACAGGGCCATCTCACTTTCCATGATTGTCGGATCGGAAATTGACGTTCGCCTTTTTGCGGAAGATTTGCACCGGCAGGTGGTTCGCTCCCTGAGAAATCCTTCGGAGCCGACTCTGATGATGAAGGAGTTCAATGAAGAATTATTCATGAGGGGGAAGCAAACCCTTTTGCAACATGGGACCTCAACGGGAATGCATAAAATTATCGGTGTAGATGAGCGCGGGAGGCTAATGACAACTGATCAGGATGGGTGTTCCAATGCGTTTGACCTGGGAGAGGTTGTTTGGAAATAAGAGCTCCTCTGAACAAGGAGCCCTTTTCCGGTCCTGTTATTTATCCTGAGCTGAGATCTTTTTCCATTCGGCCAGGATCTCTTTGCTGTGTTCGCTGCTTTTCGGCTTTTCGATGATTTTCCTGATTATTCCTTTTTCGTCAATGAGGAAAGTAGTTCTGATAACCCCCATGTATTTTCTGCCGTACATGCTTTTTTCACCCCATACACCATATTTCTCAAGAACGGTAAGTTTAGGGTCGGCAAGCAGTAGAAACGGCAACTTATGTTTTCCTGCGAATTTCTTATGGCTGTCCTCTTCATCCGGGCTGATGCCAATCACGACTATCCCATTTTTTTTCAGCGTACTGAAATTGTCCCTCAGGTTGCAGGCCTGTACCGTACAGGTTGGCGTATCGTCTTTAGGATAGAAATAAATCACAACTTTTTGTCCCGAAAAGTCTGATAAGGATACTGTTTTGCCTTCCTGGTCTTTCAATTTGATGGCCGGAGCTTTTTTGCCTTCTGTAAGTTTCATATTCGGTTTATTATCGGGTGAATGAATAATTCTGGGTGGTCTTGTTTCCTGCCATATCTTCCGCAATGATCATCAATTGATGTTTCCCTTCCGGACAATGTTCATCGAATTCATAGGTGAAAATCTTTCCCTTGTCGTTGCTGAACAGTATCCATTTGCCGTCAAGCAGTCCCGTGAAGTTCACGCTTTCCGTGTTGTCAGTGGCAGAAAAGCTGATTTTTCGCATGCCGGCAGTATTCATGCCGTTTCTGAATCCATGGGGGATTATTTTGGGCGGCTCCCTGTCTTCGAACAACTCATAGTTGCCGAATTCCCTGAATGAGGCTCTGTAATATCCGTTTTCAAATACTGCTTTTTTGAAATCATCTTTATCAGCATAACTTCTTTTCATGATCACTTTTGAGGTATCAGAAAAATCAATTTCAGGATTGATATGGACATTGATGTAGCCATGAAGGGGTACCATGGGATGATGCACCTGATGGATTATTCTTCCTGCCGCGATATTTTTCCTGTGATTGAAATGAAAGTGGTCATAGATATAATGCTCCGGAATGTAAAATCTCAGTCCATCGTCATCATAAACATTCATTTCTTCGGGCTTGAATAACAGCCCTTCTTCAGTTTTTGATTTGTTTTCCGTCTTTTCTGATTTCGCTTTTAGACGAATGACGGATTTATTCAAATTGGCGTCTTCTACCTCTATGCGTATATCATGTGTTTGGCCGTCAGAAAGATCGATTACTCCGTCTCCGCCCCATTCCTCATATACATGATTGGAATAGCCGGGTAATCTTGAGAGATGCTGAATGTAACTGCCTCCCATGAATTTGGTCTTATGGTCGATATGTGCATTCATACCCCTGGTATGGTCATAGCTGATGCCATCCAGTTCAAAAAGACATATTTTCCTGTTTTGATCATAAATGGTAGCGCGGAAAATTCCATTTTGGTTAGTAGATCCGGTGTATTTGTCAAAAGAGGTGATTCCGAAACTGATTTTATTGGTTGTAACTTTCAGCAAATCCGGAATCGTCTGATAAATTCCTTCCTGTTTTCTGATTTGTATCAATTTGGGAGTTTGTTCATAAGTGCTTTTTTCCCTGTCATACAGGGCAAGTTTGAGAATGGAAGGCGGAATCTTATCTGTAATCGGCATGCCAAATAGCATAGGATTGAGTACCTTGTCCGTTTTCGTTTCCCTTATTTCAAAATGAAGGTGGGGCCCTTGTGAACCACCTGTATTTCCTGATTTGGCGATCAAGTCTCCCTTCTTTACTTTGAACAGTTGAGGAGGTATGTCTTCCAGGAAGACCTTCCACTGTTTTAATGAATATTGTCTTTCTCTGACATATTTTTCCAATGCGGGGTAGAAATCATTCAGATGGGCGTAAACGGTGGTATACCCGTTCGGGTGATTGATATAAATACATCTGCCGAATCCGAAGGGCTCAATTTTTATTTTAGCGACGTATCCCTCCGCGGCCGCGTAAATGGGATAGTTTTCTTTTCCGCCCGTTCTGCCGTCCAATCCCATGTGAAAATGATTCTTGCGCAGTTCGCCGAAATTCGCTACGATGGCGGGCTCGGCACCAATAGGCCATTGGAAGTACCCTTTAGGGTAATCTTTTTTTGATTGGCCGAAACCATCCTGCAAGCAGGCCAGGCTTAAAATCAATAAAATAATTAACGAGTGCTTTCGCATTTCAGAGTTACAAATTAGGCAAAGCTGAATCTGCATGATTTCTAGAAAAGCTTAACGCAAGGGTTATTTTTTCTTGCAAGCTCTGAATCTGTATGAAAATCCAAATGAGACATAATTGTCAGAAGCGTTTTCTGAAATGCCATAGCTGGCGGAAAGATCAATCATGATGTTATTTGTCACCAGGTAAGTGAAGCCTCCATCTACTGCATGTTCAGGTGCAGAAGAACGTGGGGCGAAGCCATAAATTTCTCCATAGGCACCTAATCGGTTGGTCAGGCTCATGCCCAGTGCTAATGTATAGAGGTAACGCTCTTCAGGAGATTCTCCATCCCATTCGGCACCCAGATTATAAGAAAGTGAAACCCTTGAACTTAAATCATGCTGCATGAGGAATCTGAAAGAAGGCGCCGCAAAAGTTGTCCTGAATTTGTCGCTACCCACATTTGCCGTAGTCAAGTGGCCGATGAAAGATGTTTTGGGTACTATGCCCTTTTGTTCGCAGAGGGTCGCCTTGAACCCGATGGTAATCGGATTCAGTCCGGTTGTAGTCGTATCCTTTATTGTTTGGCTGGCCAATTCAGTTATCAATCTCAATTCAAACCGATCATTGACACCATATTTCCATAAGGTAGTGGGGTAAAGCGTGTTGGTCTCATCCTTGTCAATATTTTCAATAGTGAATCCATTTTCAGCTTGGATATATCCTTTGGGTACGAGATAAGGAGTTTCGGTTTGGTCCGGTCGGTCTAGCTGAATAGGTCCCAGTTCCTGGGCTGTTATCAGTTGGCAGGTAAAAATGGTGATCAGTAGCGATACGATGATTTTTTTCATGTCGATGTTTGATGGTTAAATACGATTGACAGGGCGGGGCAACTCAATGGAGGAACGGGTGTTTATTAAAATCGTTTTCCTATGCAAATCCCTAATCTGTAAAATCCTCTGGTCGCGGAAGCGATATAATCGGGAACCTTTTCAATTTCACTTTCTCCGAATAATCTGCCTCCTCCAGCGTAAACCTCTCCCACAAAACCGTTTCTGGCTAGGAGTTTAACTCCTAAGGCGGCACCCATGCCGAAATTCAGGAATTTCTTATCAAATCTTATGGTAGTGGGAACTATTGAATCATAGGATGTGAATTCTCCCTGCTTACGCTGGTTCCAAAGGGTCATGTTACCTTCAATAAAAAAACCGGATGCCTTCTTGTTTCCGAAGTAGAGCCGGTAATAGGGCATCAAATTCCATCGGGTGTTCATGTCTTTTGCATCTTCCAGGGAAATTGCCGCAGCCATGCCGATTCCCATATTATCTGCCATGAATCGCTCATAATTGATTTCAGGTAAGCCGGCAATCGAATAGGCTACATTGAGCCTTATTTCATTATTCCCCAATTGGTCCAGAGGCTCTGAGGCGGCTTTTACCGTAGGATCAATTTTCTGGGCCAGCGCGACACAGATTGAGAAAATAAAGGTGAGCAAAAGAGCGATTTGTTTCATTGGAATCAAAGTTTTTTTGAGCAATATCAGTTTCGCAAAATTATCAAGATTGATTCATAATTGATAGAAAATAGTAGGGATGCTTTGCCCCCCATTAATCATTTCAAGTCTATTTCGTCCACAAAGATAAAAGCCTCAAACCCCGCTCCGGCATGCCAATCGGGTAACTTCCCGAAGTTCACTGCTTTCGCCTTTACATATCTTGCCTCAACAGGATCTGTAAGTTGCAGGTCAAAATTCCTGACCCGGATCTCATAATCTTTTGGGTCCACCGTATCAAATGCCACCTCTTCGCTTTTGACATTTTTACCATCTCCGGATATGGAGTATTTAAGTTTTGTATTTAATACCACACCTGCGTTTTTGAAATTCTTGCCGTCAGCAGATACTGAATATTCAACCAGCGTGGGCATCAGTATCCAGGAGCGGGTATCTTGTAAGAAGCTGCCATGAAATTCCCGGATTGGCATTGTTTTTCTCATGTCTATGATGACTTCAAAATCCTGTCCCTGGTAACCCTGCCATTCTCCTTTTCTCCAGTCCACGGACCCCTGGATTCCGTCAATGATTCCTCTCGGTCCGCCTGCCGAATATTGCGGGTTGTAGGTAGAGAGTAATTTGACTTCCCAATCAGGGTGTGGATTCTTGAAAAAACGCGCGGTCACGGGAAGACTGCTTGCGTCACCGGCACTGCTGCGATTGACGGCTGTGATGGTTTGATTCCGGCTGATCCAAATAGCAGAGTCATTCCTCCATTCACTGATTTCGCCATCGGCAGATTGCAACCGGTAATATGTCAGGGTGCCCGGTGCCGGCTCAAACCTGATCCTTAGACTATCATCAAATGACATGGAAGAGGAGTGGATGACGGGAGCCGGAATGTATGCAGGCAATTCTAAGGAAAGATTTGACTTTTGTTCCAGCTTCTCTCCCGTTATTTTATCATGAGTGAGATAAACTTTCCCATTGTGATATGCCTCATTGATGTATGACGCTTCCAGTTTGCGCCCATTCTCCAGTAAAACAGTATAATCAGACAAGTATGGTTCGGTTAGGGCATATAGGTTTGTGCCGGGAGTGACGGGATACAGTCCCATAGCGGAAAACACATACCAGGCCGACATTTGCCCGCAGTCTTCATTGCCAATCAGTCCGTCAGGACCGGAATGATAAAATGTTTTCAGTATTTGATGGATGCGTTTTTTGGCTTTCTCAGGCTTGCCGATATAATTGTACAAGTATGCCATATGGTGACTGGGTTCGTTGCCGTGTGCATATTGACCAATCATGCCCGTGATGTCAGCCTGGGTTCTGCCGGTGGTGGCGGAACTGGCGTTGAATAGCGAGTCAAGTTTTGCTTCAAAGGCATATTTACCTCCCATGGCGGCATTCAGCCCGATGATGTCATGCGGTACGAAAAAGCTGTACTGCCAGGAGTTTCCTTCCGTGAAATGATTGTTCACTTCTCTCGGCTCAAAAGGGCTAAGCCAACCTCCATTTTTTCTGGGTCGCATGAAAAGCGTGGAGGGGTCCAGCAAGTTTTTCCAGGCATTGGATCTCAGATAAAATTCTTTTGCGGTTTCTGCTTCGCCGGCCTCGAGCGCCATTCGATAGATGCACCAGTCATCATAGGCATACTCAAGCGTCTTGGAAACACTCTCAGATTCATCATCCGACATCAGAAAACCTTGTTGCTTATAGGCAGGCAGTCCCAAATGATTCCAATTGGCACTTTTTTTCATGGCTTCCAGCGCCAGATTCAAATCAAAATTCCTGATACCCTTCATGTAGGCATCCGTGATCACAGGCACAGAATGATACCCGATCATGCAGTCGGTTTCATTAGAGGATAGCTCCCATACGGGAAGCCTTCCACCATCCTGATATTGGGCCAGGAAAGTCTTGATGAAATCAAGGGTTCTTTTTCTGTCAATCAGCGTTAGCAAAGGATGCAATGCGCGAAAGGTATCCCATAGTGAAAAGACGGTATAATAGGTAAAGCCTTCCGCCCGATGAATGCGATTGTCTCTACCTCTATAACTTCCATCCACATCCATGGCAATATTGGGATGTATCATCACATGGTAAAGAGCTGTATAAAAAGTTTTCATTTTTTCAACACTGCTGTCCCTGACCTCTATTTTGCCCAATTCTTTTTCCCACGACATTTCTGCCTGCCGCCTCACCATATTGAAGTCGTTTCCTACTGACTCGGCTTCAAGATTCATTTTCGCTCCTGCTTCACTGACGATGGAGTAGCCGGCTTTTATCACGAGGGTTTGTGCAGGTCCTGTTCCGAAATCAAAAATAACCTTGCTGCTATCCTTGTTATATTGATATAGGAAGGGTTTTGAAAAAACGATGTTGGCATAGGCGTGCTGTTCCTGCGCCCAGGCCTTGCTGATGCGCGTTACGCGTATGGTACTGTCATTGATGATATTGATTGAACCATCGATTAGTTCATCGCGATGCTTCAGGTCCAGTATCACTGCTTGTTTACCCTTGGGGAATTGATAGCGATGCCATCCGGTTCTGGTGGTGGCCGCGAGCTCTACTTTGATTCCGTTGTTCAGGAGAACGGAATAATAACCGGGACTTGCCTTTTCATTTTTATGACTGAATGTGGCAGAATATTTTTTTAGATCAAAGTCTGAGGAGCCTGTCATAGGCATCAGCATGATATCTCCATAATCGCTGCAACCGGTTCCGCTCAAATGGGTATGTGAAAATCCGTAAATGATACTGTCGCTGTAATGGTAGCCGCTGCAGCCGTCCCAGCTGCCGTCTATCCTCGTGTCCGGCGACAATTGCACCATGCCGAAAGGAGTGGTGGCGCCCGGGAAGGTATGGCCATGGCCTGCGGTGCCGACAAAAGGGTTCACCCATTGGATGTATTTCGATTGTCCGCTTCCGACGAGGGACAGCAAAAGCAGTATTGGTAAGAATCTCATGAAAGGTTGTACTTGGAACTCTAAATTTCGCCTTTTTCAGTAAAACTTAATTTTTAGCAGGGTCTTTTTCGAATCCGAACCACACCAATGCATAGTTTTGGCTTATTCCAATGCCGATGGCCTTCCAGGGTTGAGTCCATATGCCTTTGTTGATGATCAGGTCATGATGACCCTTGCTGCTTTTCCAGGAGGAGAGGGCTTCGCCGGGACTTGCCTTGTCAGAATGGAAAAAAGCTATTTCATAGCCTGGAAAATCATACTCCGTCAATTCCGAGGGTTTTGACCACATGAGCTCGGCCTGCTCATGACTTTGGGTATAGCATACCGGCTTCCAATTGCCTTTGTTTGACCAGCTATGTAAATTACACAGTCTATCCTCCACATAGTTTTCCTGTAAATCGTTACTATGTATTTGTGCCACTTTATGGAGAGAGGGGGAAATGGGTATGGACGGAAGTCCTTTGGATTTTCTGTAGCTCATGATTAGGTCATACAATTCTTTTTCCTGTTTTGAAAATGATTGTGCATGCGAAAAGGACCCGCTCAAAATGATTGTAAGTATGAAAATTAAGATTTTAGTCATCTGTTTTCAGTCTGTTGTCAATTTAGGACTATAGACCGTTTTTCTCTGAAAAAATGGCTTTCACTGCTGTTATAAATTCTCTAAAATGGGCCTTCCCCTTATGGCAGCGTATCAAAGAGGCTGATGACTTCCGGATTGTCAAAGCGCTCCGAAATGCCTGATCCTGAAGTCGTTTTGATTTCAACCAGTTTGGAGGTCCCGGGCAGCAGATCGAAATAGTTGTCGCTGAATTCGGCATTGCCCAGCCTGAGTCGGATTCCCTTGGCCAGGTATTTTTCACAGGTGACGAAAATATGTCCGGGCCTGGAGGCTTGGGTGATGGTGATTTCCGGTTTTTCCCATTTCATGTCTGCGGGATATTTCAGGAAAACCAATTTTTCAATGGCTTGGTTCAAAACATTTTTGGATGGAGTAAATCTGAATTTCAGTACGCAATCGGCAGAGTCGAATCCTTTTATGTATAGATCCGTTGAGGTGATGATTTTAAGATATCCTCCGGATTGTTCATTCATTGAAATATTCTCTGTTGATTTTTTCAGCGAGGTGCCGTCCATACGCAATGCCTCCATTTCCAGCATACCGGAGGTAATTTGGGCATTATCCGAAACCACTTTTATTAACAGGCTGTCTTTCCGCTGCTCTGCAGATATGATAATGGGTTCAAAGCTCCTGCTGATGGCATAATGCGCGGCTTTTTTCCTTCCGAAATAATCCATGCTGCTCCAGGAAACCACAGGCCAGCAGTCGTTGAGCTGCCAGTAAAGGCTTCCCATGCAGTAGGGTTTTCGGCTTCTGTGAGCTTCAATAGCCATCTGCATGGCATCTGCTTGCAGTAACTGTGAAGTGTAAACGAAATAATCAAAAGAATTCGTAGGCTTGTATCGCCGACGAAGATATTGCGCGATGGTCTCAAATCCTGTCGGATGCTTCTGGTGGCTTTTCAACATCGGGGAATCAACTGATAATTGCTCCTTGGGTAGAAACTGTTGTAGCGATGCCAGATCCGGCAGTGACTGAAAGCCATATTCCGAAACGAAGCGTCCTGATTTTTCCGCATATTTTTCAAAGGGCTCCATGCCCCACCAGATGCCCCAGTAATGTATATCTCCTTCCTGCAAGCTTTCCTTCCTGCCCCAGCCATGCATAGGGGAGGAGGGATGGTAATAGCGGGAGGGGTCAAGCTCCTTCAATACTGTTGGAATCAGATCATGAAAAAGCTTTTGGTAATCGCCGTAAATCCTCAGTGAATCTTCCTTTGAATACCTAAACTGTTTTTGCCAGCCCCAGTTTTTCCAGCCTTCATCCATTTCGTTATTGCCGCACCAAAGGCTGATGCAGGGATGGTTGCGCAGGCGGATCACCTGCTCGCTGATTTCTTCTTTTACATTGGATAGGAAGGATGAGTCGCCCGGATACATGCCGCAGGCAAACATGAAATCCTGCCAGACCAGGATGCCGAGGCTATCGCATTTATCATAGAACAGATCTTGCTCATAAGCGCCGCCGCCCCATACCCTTATCATATTCATATTGGCATCTGCTGCCGCTTCCAATATTTGATTGTACCGTGATTCCTTGATGTCAGAGAGAAAGAATTCAGGCGGTATCATATTGGCGCCCTTCGCGAAGACGGGTACACCGTTTAGTTTCAAATAAAAACTTTTACCCTGCTCATCTTTCTCCTGTACCCATTCCATGTTGCGCAATCCGAAAGCCAATCGTTTGGAGTCAATGATTCGTCCTTCGCGTTGGATGCTGATGGCCGCGTGATATAGGTTGGCCTTTCCCATTCCCCTGCACCACCATAATCGGGGCTGGTTGATAATAAATGAAACTTCGGCTTCTCCGTTTTTGCTAATGGGCACTTCCACGCGCTGACCTGTTTCTTCTATTTCGGCTATTATAGAAAGGTCCTCTGCCCCTGCTTGAGTACTGACGAGCAATGAAATGTCAGCCGAGTCATTATTCAGATGCTTTTTTTTGAAGCAGACATCTTGCAGCAAGGCCTCATTGTGAAAAATCAGTTTAATCGGCTTATAAATACCGCAAGTGACAAGCCTTGGACCCCAGTCCCACCCGAACTGGTAGGCCGACTTTCTGGAAAACACATAGTCTGATCCCGGAAGCCGGTAAGGAAGTGTTGAGGCTTTGTCCTGTCCTGCTTTTACAGCCGATTGAAATACAATGGTCAGCTTGTTCCTCCCTTTTTTCAATGTTTGTTTGATGGGATAGTTCCAGCTACGGAACATATTATCTGTGGTTCCCAATAAATTATTGTTGAGATAAATTTCTGCATAGGTATCCAGCCCCTGAAAGTCAAGATTGATATTCCGGTATGCTAATTCCGGCTCCTTGATATGGAAGTCGCATTCATAGGTCCATGATTTTTCTTCTATCCATTTCAATTTCTTTTCATTGTCTCCAAAAAAGGGATCTTCAATGATCTTATTTCTTTGTAAGTCACGATGAATGTTACCGGGTACGGAGGCAATCCATTTTTTCTCGCTTCCGAATTCAAAGAAGGTCCATTTTTCTTGGTCCAGAACTCTCTCCTTTTTTTGAGCGGCTGTCGAGAGCGCAAAAACGATGAGAAGAAGGAGGAGTGCCGGTTTCAATATTGTAGGATTTTCAGCATTTTTTGTAACTCTGAAGCATCAATGGTGCTTGAGCCTTGCGGGATGCAAGCGGAGTGATACCAAACCGAAGGGCAGGTTTCTGTAAGCAGTTGCAGGTTTTCCGAGCGGATTCCACCGCCGGGCATGATGGTTATTTTATTATCCGACTTCTCCATCATCTTCCACAGCATTGCTGCCCCTTCCATGGCAGTTGCTTTTCCGCCGGAGCTGAGGATGCAGGAGAATCCCAAAGAGATAATTGTAGTCAAGGCCTGTAGCAGATCAATAGTTCTGTCGATTGCTCTATGGAAGGTACAGGGCAAGCTGCCTGCGGCCTTCAGCAGTCGGACATTGGCAGCTTTATCAACATTATTATTTTCATCCAGGCATCCGAAAACAAATCCGTCTGCGCCGGCTTTGGCAAATTCATGGATAGATTTTTCCATTGTTAGCAGTTCCGTCTCGTTGTAAAGGAAATTACCGGCCCTGCATCTGATCAATATGTAAACAGGAATATTTGTTTTTTCTCTTAATATCCGAAATGATTCAATATCCGGAGTAACGCCGCCTGAGGAGTAATCGGTTGCATATTCAAGGCGATTTGCACCTTGATCCGCTGCTATGATTGCTGAGGATAAGTCAAAGCAGGCTGTTTCCAGGCGAGAACGTTTCATAGAAGGAATTTTGAAGGCTCTATCCTATTGTTGATTTCACCGGAAGAAATGGCGAATGTGAACCCCTTATGAAGGGCGTAGGCACCATGTTCTCCGCCTTTATTCAGTGCCAGAAAACCGATCTGGGTCTCAGAAATATCTTTGCCTCGTTTTTCGAAATTCCGTTTGATGCGGTTGATGCCCTCACGACAGGCTTCTTCCGGCGAGGCTCCTTGTCGCATCAGTTCCACAATCAGATGAGAGCCCGACATGCGAATCACCTCTTCGCCATGACCGGTCGCTACAGCGGCACCCACTTCATTATCCACGAAAAGCCCCGCACCAATGATGGGGGAGTCTCCCACGCGCCCATGCATCTTGTAAGCCATGCCGCTGGTGGTGCAGGATCCGGACAGATTACCATTCGCATCCATGGCAATCATGCCGATGGTGTCATGATTTTCTATATTCACCAAAGGCTTGTATTCAGATTTCTTCAACCATTTTTTCCATTCTTTTTCCGATTCCGGCACCAGCAGATTTTCTTTTGAAAATCCCTGGCTTAAAGCGAACTGCAGCGCGCCATCTCCTACCAACATGACGTGAGGTGTCTTTTCCATCACGGCACGGGCAACTGAAATCGGATGTTTGATATGTTCCAGGCAGGCGACAGCGCCAATGTTGGCATACTCATCCATGATACAGGCATCCAAAGTGACTCTACCATCTCGGTCAGGCCTTCCTCCCAATCCGACTCCTCTTTCTTTCGGGTCGGCTTCAATGATTTTTACTCCGGCCTCTACCGCATCCAGGGCCCTTCCATTGGTTTGCAGGATGTTCCATGCGGCTTCATTGGCTTTTAATCCTGCATCCCAGGTGGAAATCACTATGGGCCCGGCATTGGAAGGAATGGGGGCGATCTTTTTGTTCGATTGAAATGGTTTGATACAGGCCCCTGCGGCTAAAGCAAGCCCTGATTGTATCAGTTCCCTTCTGTTCATCATGGTTCATTTAAAAAGTGGCGGCAGTAATTTACTCTTTTTTGGTCAAGCATCGTTGAATGCCTGCGTAGTCGTTTTTTGAAATTCGAGTAATCTCTTTTTCCCGCCGGGCTCCACAAGGCTTCTGCCAATGCGGGCATCCTGGGCACCGCCATGTACTGCACCTGGCTGAAACTGTTCATATATTCTGTCCAAACATTTCCTTGCGCACCCATGATATACTTTTTTTCTTCCGCAGTCAGTCCGTCAGGTGCAGGAGAGAACCGATATACCATTTCCAAGGTATTAAGTCCGCCAATGGCCAATGGCTCCTTCTCCTTGTCGGCATGCTGGTAATGGTCAAAATAGCAAGGCTTACCCGGACTCATTACTACATTGTGTTTTTGCTTAGCCGCTTCTATACCTCCCTCATTTCCACGCCAGCTCATCACGGCCGCATTGGGCGCCAGTCCTCCTTCGAGGATCTCATCCCAGCCAATGATCTTTTTTCCTTTGCTATTCAAATATTTTTCAATCCGTTGAATAAAATAACTCTGCAACTCATGTTCATCTTTCAGTCCTTCGGTTCTCATTCTTTGCTGACACTTCGCACATGTTTTCCATCTTGTCTTCGGACATTCATCTCCGCCAATATGGATGTACTCGCCCGGAAAAAGTTTGATCACTTCATCCAGTATGTCCTGCAGAAAATAGAAGGTGGAATCATTGCCGGCGCAAAACACATCATCAAAAACACCCCAGGCCTTACCGACCTCAAAAGGGCCGCCTGTGCACGAATATTGAGGGTAGGAGGCGAGGGCCGCTAATGCATGGCCTGGCATCTCGATTTCAGGAACAATGCTGATATGCCTTTGCTTGGCATATTCCACCACTTCTTTTATTTCTGCCTGAGTATAATAGCCGCCGTATCGAATGCTGTCAAACTGCTGGTTACTGTATTTGCCCACCATGCTGCCATTTCTCCAGGCACCCACCTCCGTCAGTCGCGGATATTTTTCAATGGCAATTCTCCAGCCCTGGTCTTCGGTCAGGTGCCAATGAAAGACATTCATCTTATACATGGCCAGCAGATCAATGTATTTTTTGACCTCGTCCTTGGAAAAGAAATGCCTGCATACATCCAGATGCATACCCCTCCATAAATACAGTGGGTAGTCTATTATTTTCTGGCAGGGTAATTTGCCTTTTTCGGATAAGGCGAACAATTGCAACAGACTTTGAATGCCATGGAATGCAGCGGCGCGGCTACCTGCTCTGATAGCAACTTGGTTTGGACTAACCTGTAGCTCATATTTATCAGGCTGGAATGTCTGTTCGATTTTCATTTTAATCGTGTTCCGAGGTTTCTTTTCCGTTTCACTTAACAATGACAATTTTGTGGAAGAAGAAAGGTATTGGGCTTCTTGCATCAACTCCGGGCTTTCACAGAATATCTTTGTTTTTTCATTGTATTGAAACAGTCCTTCAAGCTGCCGGAAATGAACGGGTTCCGGGATGATGCCCGGCTGCGCTGATGCACTTATTTTTAAGGACAACAGGAGCAAGATGATTGATAAATACCTCATCAGATGTTGCATCATCATATGATTTCAAATTTCATTAATTGATTTCTTCAAAGGGGAGGTTCAGGATTTGAAATTTTTCCCATCCTTTGAAGTCGAAATGCCACCATTCATAGGGGTAGACGGTGAATCCGTTGGCTTCCATCCTGGATCTTAACAAGTCTCTGTTTTGCCTTTGCTTGGAGCTGCCACCCTGATAATCCGGGTAGGATCGTTTCGTCATCTCGTCATATTCACCTGTCATTTCAACCATCCTGCCCGTGGAAAGCTCGTAAAGGGTGAGATCAACGGCGCAGCCGCGATTGTGGCGTGAGCCTTTTCGGGGGTCGGCTACAAAATGGCGTTTATTCTTTGGCGTGATCTTCCAGAATTTTTTCGTGACACTCCAGGGGCGATAGCCGTCAAACACCAGCAGGCCATATCCCAGCGGTCTGAGTTCTCTGCTTACGTTCACCAGGGCTTCCGCAGCCGGCTTTTGCAGAAAGGCCCCTGCTATCCCATACATCTTTTTGCCTGTGAAGTTATTCCTGGTTGCATATCGAATATCCAAGTGTATGCTGCTGTCAAGCCTGATGATTTCCACCAATTCGGGTGTATTGAATGCTCCGCTTTCAGCAGGAGGCCTGATCGTGCAGCCATTTGCAAGAATAGTGAGTGTCAATAATTGTAACAGCAGACTTGAAATGTTCATACGCTTATCCATCTCCTTACCTTAAATTCCCGATATGAATGATATCTAGTTTTTCAGATCTTGACATCAGTCCGGGATTGATGCCCGGCATTCCTTCAGGGATCGGCGTTTTCAGATTTTCATAATATTCGACCCATGCCGGAAAAAATTTCTTTGTCGCAGGATCTTTAAAGGTCATGGGCTCCAGTGAGAATACGGTATCACCGTCTACACTGAAAGCCTCATACAATAACTCACTGCAATACCATCTGCCATTGCTCATGATGAAGGCATCATCATAGGGCTTCCCGATTTCAGCTGTAGCGAAGCGGATGGCCTTGGGTATGATGTGTGTGTAGGCCGGTTTCAATCTTCCTAAAAGTAAATTCTTGATTTCAGCTGTATCACCACTTCTTTTGGCAAATTTTTCCAGTGTACTCAACTGAACCTTTTCGCCTATCGCTTCCAGAATCATGAGGCTGTCGCCTTGCTTTATGACAAGTCCGCAGTGTGAGAATTTTCTTCCCTCGTAGCCTTCTGTCACAGTTTCAATAGCATCGCAGAGCTCGCCGCAATTGAGATCCTGGAATAGAATATCTCCTTCGCGGATTGTATCGGTGGTCTGCTTGTAGCCGCAGGATATCAGCGATGTCAGGAAAATGAATTTGAGTATCCCTGAAAGGAGACATATGTGATTTGATCTGATAAATTTCATTTACTGCCGAAGCTCGTAAATAACTGATGAATTTCAGTTTTGAATCATAAAAATTTCCAATATTTGAAGCAAATAGTCAAAACATGAAAGAAATGCCAAGGGCTACTCCCCTCAATGTCGATGACATGAAGCCTGAATGGAAGGAGATTTTAAAACGTATTCCCGGCGACGGTTTGAAGGGGAAATATGCTCCGGTGAATGTGCTGGGATGCCTCATGTTCAATCCGGACACATTGGGTCAATTTCTGGATTATTGGGTTACTTCCAAATTAAAGATGGGACTTACTGTTCGGGAGCAGGAGCTGGTGATTCTGCGCATGGCTTTTCTGTATGACTGCGATTATGTGTGGAGGCACCATGTGCCGGTCGGCACCGAATTCGGCATTAACAAGGATGAATTGAAGGCGCTTAAAACAAAGGATGTGCCTGCCGTCTTCAATGAAAGAGAATCGGCCCTGCTGACATTGACGGATGAGATGATGAATCAAAGGGATGTAAGTAGGGCGTCTTGGGACAAGTACAAGCCGATTTTGAGCGACATGGAAATGGTGGATCTGATTTCATTGGTTTCCCAATATGTGTTATATGCGCTGACCAATAATGTGATGCGCACTCAAATTGAGGATAATCTGAAGGATATAGATAGTTTATATGATTGACAAGCCCGATGCCTAGCGGGAGTATCATATTTTTAGTTTATTGTTCATGGTTTATTGTTCATGGTTTGTCAATTTTATTTTACCATAAACTATAAACCATAAACCATAAACCTTAAACCATAAACCCTAAACTATGAACCACCCTTCCCTTACCAGATCTTAATCCTTAGGCTATCGGGCCTGTATAAAGCATCTGTTTTTTGAATATCGAATGTTGCGTAGAATTCGGGCATATTCACCAAAGGCCCGATTACACGAAACTTGGCAGGAGAATGTTCGTCGCTCTTTACCTGGTTCGCAATGGCCTCAGGTCTGTCATTTATCATCCAGGCGAGGGCATAGCCTAAGAAGAAGCGTTTTTCAGGATCAAGTCCGGCGATGATTTGCTTTTCCTTGTATTGATTTGTTTTTTGAAAGGCTTCATAGCCCATCATGATGCCACCCAAATCCGCGATGTTTTCTCCCTGAGTGAGTTCTCCGTTGATATGCAGGCTGTCAACTGCAACGTATTGATTGAATTGCTCGACAATGCTGCGGGTCTTGGCATGAAAACGCGCACTGTCTTCTGCTGTCCACCAGTTGTTGAGATTGCCCAAATCATCATATTTGCTTCCCTGGTCATCGAATCCATGTGTCATTTCATGTCCGAAAGTTGAGCCACCGATGATGGAATACAGGATCGCATCATCCGCCATTTTTCTTTCATAGCCGGGCACAATGATATTACAACCGGGCACCACAATTTCATTATTGGAAGGATTATAATAGGCATTGTAAGTCTGCGGGTACATGGACCATTCCGTTCTGTCAACGGGCTTTCCGAATTTGTTGATCATGTATCTAAAATCCCACCGGTTGGCGCTCATGACATTGCGGGCGTAGGAAGACCTGTCCACTTCAAGCGTGCTCATGTCTTTCCATTTGTCGGGATAGCCGACCTTCATCACCATGGTCTTCAGTTTTTGTTGTGCTTTCTGCTTGGTGACTTCGCTCATCCAGTCAAGCTTGCTGATTCTAACAGCATATACATCTCTTACGGCATTGCCGATTTCCTGTAATTTTTCCTTGGTGCCTTTTGGTAGATACTCGGATACATAAACCTGTCCGATGAGTTCACCCAGTGAGTTATTGGTTTGATCAGTCACCCTTTTCCACCTGGGCCGGGGTTGCTCAATGCCTCTCAGGGTGGCCGAATAGAAACTGAAATGCTCCATCATGGTCTTATCATCCAGATAGGGAGCCAGGCCTCTGATCAGATGATACTTCAAAT